>Ga0209535_1000131_pt1 | contig 47199 bp, 61 predicted proteins | sample LinPmetageLP28_FD_184041 | JGI IMG/M metagenome (GOLD analysis project Ga0209535, IMG submission 184041) | Marine viral communities from the Pacific Ocean - LP-28 (SPAdes) (version 2) | ecosystem: Environmental > Aquatic > Marine > Oceanic | place: Pacific Ocean | collected 2009-08-22 | reverse complement strand
TAGTCAACAACCTCTTTGGCGAAACACCCTCTGATTCAGGTACAATAACCTTGGAAGGAAACACCATTGAGTATACAAGTGATGGTGTAACATTAACACTAAAGATAACGGAAGCGGATGGAACAGTTACTGAGATTACGATTCCTATTGGTACTTTTTTGTTCTAGCTGTTCAATACTTGACCAATATGAAGATACGTACGAACATAGGTTTAAAGCACATAACGTAGTTTCTATTCAGGAATTACAATCCCCTTATTTACGTGATATAGAAGTACCAGAAGTAAGTCCTGTGGTTGCTGTATACCCCACAGCATTTACCGACCAAACAGGACAACGTAAAAGCAACAGTGAGTTTGCTTTATTTAGTACAGCCATAACACAACAACCAAACGCACTATTAATACGAGCATTAAAACATGCAGGCAATGGTGAGTTTTTTAGAGTTGTAGAAAGAGTTGGTCTTGATAACTTAACTAAAGAAAGACAACTTATACGTTCTGCTAGAGATGCTTTTGCTAGTGAGGAAGAAAAGAAAAAACAGTTATCTCCTTTATTGTTCGCAGGTATTTTAATTGAAGGTGCTGTTATTTCTTACGAAGCTAATTTAGAGTCTGGTGGTGCAGGTGCAAGGTACTTAGGTATAGGCAATAGTATCCAATACAGAGAAGACAATATAACTGTTAGTCTTCGTATGGTTTCTGTAGCTACGGGTGAGGTATTGCTAGAAGTATTAAGTCAAAAAACTATATTTAGTTATGGTAAATCAGAAGATGTGTTTCGGTTTATAGAGATGGGTACAGAACTTGTAGAAATAGAGTTAGGTAACGCTAGAAACGAATCTTCTACCATAGCATTAATGAAAGCTATCGAAGGTGGGGTACTAGAAATAATAAAACAAGGGTACGCTAAAAAGTATTGGGTTTTACAAACAGAAGAAAAGGAGGTAGAATGAGATTATGATGATGAAGAAGTGCATACATCTTTTGCTATGTCTTGCTTTATTTCCGTTTGCTTATGCGGCAGACAACGAGATATACGTAGACCAGTCGGGAACAGGGGCGAATATAGACCTTGAACAACTAGGTATATCTAACATTATAGGTGGTTTAGGTTCTTCTGCAGGAAGTTTAACTGCTTTTGATTTAGACGGCACAAGTATGACGTTAGATATCAATATGATAGGTGCTACTAATAAATTCTTAGGAGATATTACCGCAGACAGTTTTACTGGGTTTTATCAATTCACTGGCGGCACTAATACTTTCTCAATACAAGTAGACCCAAGTAATACTTACGGAGCTGATAACTCTAATCAAAACGTAGCCGTTACAGGTAGCGGAAACACTTTCACGTTAAACCAAGGAACTACTGCACTAGCAGCTACTTTAGATTTAGACTGGATTATTCAAGGGTCTAATAACACAGTTACTTCTAATATAAATATTGACGGTGCAACTAATTATATGGACATAGATGGTTCTGATAATACAGTAACGTATACTGGTACAGGTGTTAATGCTTCAGCAGGTGGTTACTTTTATTTAGACCACACAGGCGGACAAAGAACATTCAATATTCAACAACTGAGTACCCAAGACAATGACTGGCTCAAAATCATATCTATTGGTGGTAATGCTTCTTCTACTGTTTGTGTCGTTCAAAACGACCAAGGTACTAGCACAAGCTGCTGATATTGGGGACATATCTGAACTAAACGGTTCAGCACAAATACTAAGAGACAAACCATACGACGCTAACTTAAAGTTTGCTATTCAAAGCAACGATGAAGCTATAACTACAAACGGTAGAATGGCTATTACTTTTTTAGATGACTCAACAGTAAAGCTTACCGAACACTCACAACTCTTAATAGACGAATACATCTATGACCCTGACCCTAGTAAAGCTAAAATGGCTCTTACTTTTGGTTTAGGAACTGCGAGATTTATTACAGGTAATTTAAACCGTATAGATAAACAAAACATCACACTTAAAACTCCTACAGCTAACATTGCAATTCGTGGAACTGATTTTACAGCGACTGTTGATGAACTAGGTCGTAGCCTTATAATACTCTTACCTGATGCTTTAGGTTTGTCTAGCGGAGAAATAGAAGTAGTTACAGCTATGGGTACTGTATTATTAAACAAACCTTACGAAGCTACAACAGTTAGTGTGTTTGAATCTGCTCCTAGTAAACCTGTAATACTAGATTTAACGTTAGACCTTATCGATAATATGTTAATTGTTACTCCTCCTAAAGAAGAAAAGACAACCTATGCTGAAAATATATCAACTAAACAAGAAAGTATTTTAGATTTTAATGAACTAGATATAGATTACTTAGACGTAGATTATTTAGGTGAGGATGAACTTGAATTTACAGAACTAGATATTAACTTCCTGGATGTAAATTATCTTGAAGACCTTCTTAATGTATTAGATGCGTTAGCAATAGCTGAAGAAGAAGACCAATTAGCACAAGCAACTAGTACGCAAATATCAGGAACTCTTTTAGGTAAAGACCCAGACACACAAATAACCGCTTTAATAACAGGAAACGTTGTAAGTTTACGAAGACAAGTAAACGAAACTGTTAGGGTTGATTTAAACGGCAGTAATGCTTATACAGTAATTTTGATACAAGACGGAGTATCTAATATAATCAAGGTGAACGGAGGAAGTGATAGCACTATTACTATTACGCAAAATGATTAATGAAAAAATTAATAATACCTTTATTAGTAATATTAGTATTACCTTTAATATTTCAAACAACACCTACAGAAATACTTAAACTAAAAGTATTCGATACTTTTATACAAGAACAACAACCTTCTGGTAGTTTTGTTATTCTTAATATAACTGAAGAAGACGTTGAACGTGAAGGTGGTTACCCACTACCCAGAAAAAGATTATCTGACATACAATTAGAGATACTAGGCAAAGGAGCTCTTGGTGTTGGTTGGGTTATAAGTTTCCCACAACCTGATAGACTTATGGGTGATGAAGACTTTGCTAGGTCTTTAGGTTATGCTCCTAGTGTCCTAGCTATGTTTGAAACTAATAGTGGTCAATACCCAAAAACTACAGGAACAGTTATAAAAGGTGAGGATATTGGAGGTATACTTACAACGGGAGTCAAGGAAAATTTCTACGCCTACGAAAACATATTACAAGGAATCGCCAGTGCTCCCACCGAAGTAGACCAACTAGTTAGACGTGTTCCTTTGTTGTTAAGAACTCCTGAAGGTTGGGTAGCTTCTTTTGGTACACAAATATACAAAGCACTGTTCGGTGTTAAAACATACATCATCACCACTAACGACAACGGTTTACAAGAAATAGCTATTCGTGGTATTCCTCCTGTTAAAACAGATAGTCTTGGTCGTAAATGGATTAGTTGGGTAGACACACCACAAACAAACTTACAGGAAATGGAAGTCAACGGTAAGTTTGTATTCGTAGGTGTTACTGCTAATGGCGTAATGCCTCAAATCGCTACACCTGTTGGTTTATTAGAACCACATAAAATACAAGCAGCTCTTGCAGAATCAATACTTATACAAAACAGTCCTTACATACCCGATTATTCTTTAGCTTTAGAACTTCTAATTTTTATAGCTTCTGTAGGGCTCGTATGGGCTTTTATAAGCTATTTAGGTATAACTTGGGGCGTTAGCTTAGCTTTACTTACGATGGCTTTAACGGGTTACTACGGTTACTACACAATAACTACAGGTGTTTTGATAGATGTTACTTGGTCTTTGATTTCTCAGTTTATCTCAGGAGCTTTAGCTTTCTATTTAAGGTTTAGAGAACAATATAAATTAAGACAACAAATCAAAAAACAATTCGAACATTACCTAGACCCTAGACAAGTCAAACGTTTACAAAAAGAACCTGATTTGTTAAAACTAGGAGGAGAAAAAAGACGATGTACTTTCTTGTTTACTGACGTCAGGGGATTTACTGCGTTGTCTGAAACGTTACCTCCTGAAGACGTTACTGAAATAATGAATAAAGCATTAACAGTACAAGTAGAGTGTGTACAAAAACGAGGAGGAATGGTTGATAAATTTATAGGAGACGCGATGATGGCTATCTTTAATGCACCTATGGACTTAAAACATCATGAAGAATTAGCTGTAAAGTGTGCTAAAGAAATACAAGAAAATATTATAAAAGCGAATATTGGTGTAGCTATCGGAGTAGGCGTAAATACGGGTGAAGCTGTTATAGGCAACATGGGTAGCGATACTAGGTTTGATTATTCTGCTATCGGAGACGCGGTAAATACAGCAGCTAGATTAGAATCAGCTACTAAAGAAGCGGGTGTAAATATACTTATAGGTGAAGAAACAGAAAAGTATTGCGGCTTACACTTAAAAGAACTAAAACCAATAAAAGTAAAAGGTAAAGAAAAACCTTTAAAAATATACACTTTTTGATATATAATCAATGTATCAGCTATTGTGCTGCAGCTTACGGGGTGAGCTTTAACTCGCAAATACGTGTAAACACGCTGGAGAACCAATGACTGGAGTAGATAAAAAGGCATACCTGAAGAAAAAAGGAAGTCGTTCTGACTTCTATATCTACACGTCTAAAGGAAAGAAACAGAAAACTAGGAGCCGCTTCTAGTGAATACTGAATTAGTTAAGAATCCCGAACTATCTTATCAAGAAGCTTGTGAGTTTTTTGATTATAAAGAAAACAAAATAAAATTTCAAAATAAAATAAAAGAGTTTGAAGCAGCTATTACTAAACATTGCGAAGAAAACAATAATCAAGATTTAAACAGCCAAATAACAGGTCAGACGGAAGGAGCTGTTACGCATAACTTTGCAGATGGTCAGTATATAAGACAAATAGTTATGCCTAAAAATTTACTAGTTTCAACTAAAATACATTCTAAAAACCATCCTTTCTTTATTATGAAAGGCGAAGCATCTATTTATAGTGATAAAGGTGTAGAGCGTATAAAAGCACCTTTTCATGGAATAACTGAAGCAGGTACAAAAAGAGTTTTATATATACACGAAGAATGTACATTTATAACAGTACATAGAACAGATTGTTTAAATATTGATGACGTTGTAAACGAAATAACCGTTGATGATTTTTCTAAACTAAACTTAAAAGGTTTCGATGTAAAACAAATAGATAAAATCATAGAGGATTTAACATGAGTTTAGGAACGATAGCGACAGCCATAGCGGTTGGGGTAGGAACAAATTTAATCAGTAGAAAAATTGCTGGTGACCCTGATATGCCTGCACAAATCGGTAGCGGTACTTCTCCTTCATTAAGTCCTGGACCTGAAATGGCTATTAATCCTGTTGCAGGAAGCCAAGTTCAAGAGTTTGGAGATTTTCAATTTGAGAATTTAACGTCCCCTGAAGATGGTCAACAAGAAATGATACTAGCACAACTAGAACAAGCAGGTATTGATGTTAGTGATTTAGACCAATACGGTGTCGCAGGGATGGCTGTTGGTGGTTATTTAAACAGAGCCAACGGTGGTAACTTAGGTCTTATGGAGTTGTTAAAAGAACAAGGTTTTATTCCTGAAGATAAACCCGAAATGACTTCAGACGTATTAGAAGTAGATTTTTCTGAAATAGAAGCACCAAAACCTGAAGATTTATTAGAAGAACAAATGTTTGCGGGTATGGACATAGATATGCCTGAAGTTCCTATGCCTGAAAATCCTTTAACGGGTTTACAAAAGATGGAAAACTATATAGATAATCAAGACCCTGTAGTAGCTGATGCTATGACAAGCGGGTTAGGAAGTATAGGTACAGCTTTATTTCAAAGATTATTCGGTGACGATGATAAACGTAAAGGAAGTATGGTTAGAACTGAAACACTTCCTGGAAATTCAAACAGAAGACGTTCTGCATTAAAAATGAATCCTATAGGTGGCTCTAGTGTAACTTTTGCTAACGAAGGTTCAGCATTAAAAAGACCTATGTTCATGCCTAGTGGTGGTGCTATGTACGGTCCAGGGGGTCCTAAAGATGATTTAATACCTGTAATGGCTAGTAACGGAGAGTACATGCTTTCTAAAGCAGCAGTTGATGCAGCAGGTGGAGGAAGTCATGCTAAAGGTATTGCTAATTTAAACAAATTTAACGAAATGGGAAATAAGAGATATGGCGTCTAGAGAAGAACAAGAATATTCCAGTCAAGCCCCCGCCCCGTATATAGGGCAGTTTTTACAACAGGATATATTCCCGTTTGCACAACAGTTTTTACAACAACAGTTTCAAAACTTAGGTCAGGCTGATTCAAGTCCGTTTACATACACAGGACAAAGGGTAGCTGATTTTGACCCTAGAGAACTTTATGGTATGGAACTTGCTGATCAAGCGATTGGTAGCTATAGACCGTATTTAGGTGCACAACAAGGTTTACTAGACGAAGCAGCAGGTATTTCTAGAGGAGCATTAGCTAGAGGACAAGACGAAATTTCTATGGGTCTTGGACAAGGTAGAGGATTATCTAGTTTAGGAGCAGGACTAACACAAGACGCTCAATTTGATACCACAGGTAGAAATATGATACTTGGGGCTCAACAAAACATGGCAGGCAGAGACATGGTTGCGGGGGCTCAACAGAATCAATCAGGTAGGGGTCTTATAGAAGGAGCTAGATTTGGTCAATCAGGTAGGGATTATCTTCAAGGAGGAGTTCCTGGATTTAGTGAAGCTCAACAATTAACTAGAGCGGGAGCACCTAATCTAGACTTAGCTAGAACTGAAACAGCAGCAGCTAGACCACAATTCGGTGGTGCTAGAGCAGGTTTTGCAGGAGCTAGGTCAGAAGTCGCTGGGGCTAGACCTGAATTTGGTCAGGCAAGAGGAGCTTTAAGTAGGGCAGAACAAACAGGTTACGGTTCTGCACGTGGTTTTGACCCTAGTGGAATATCTAGTTTCTATAATCCTTTTGAAGATCAAGTAGTTGAACAGACTATGAAAGATGTTAGAGAAGGATTAGCTAAAAGCGATATGGGTCTTAGAGACCAAGCTGTTAGTGCAGGAGCTTTCGGTGGTTCTAGGTCTAGAATGAGACGTGATGAGTTAGCAGAAAATGTAGCAAGAGGAGCAGCAGAACAAGTAGGAGCTATACGTAGTGGTGGTTATCAAGATGCCGCAAACAGAGCACAACAAGCTTTTGAAGCACAACAAGGAAGACAAGCAGGTCTTGCAGGATTACAATCAGGATTAGCAGGTCAGTTGGGTGGTTTTGCAGGTCAAGAAGCACAAACAGCATTAGGTAGGGCTTCACAATTAGGAAATTTAGCGGGTCAAGAAGCAGGACTAGCAGGTCAAGAAGCTTCTTCTGCACTAGCTAGAGGAAGACAGTTTGGAGACCTTTCTACTACTGAAGCTCAAAATCAATTAGCTAGAGCATCACAACTAGGTAGTTTTGAAGCACAACAAGCACAAGCTAAATTAAACACAGGTCAAGCGTTAAATGCTTCAGAACAAGCAGCAATAGACAATCAAATGCAAAGAGGTCAAGGATTAAACCAACTAGACCAACAAAGATTTGGTAATACACTACAACAAGGACAACAACTATCAGGACTAGACCAACAGAGATTTGGTAATCAGTTACAACAAGGACAACAAGTTTCTAATATAGACCAACAACGATTTGGTAATCAGCTACAACAAGGTTCACAACTAGGTGCTTTAGGTCAACAACAGTTCGGTATGGGGCTACAAGGTGGTCAAGGATTAGCAGGGTTAGGTCAACAAACAGCAGGTGCATTAAGTGGTTTTGGTGGTCAATACGGCGGTATGGCTAGTTTATTACCACAACTACAGCAGCAAGATATTCAATCACAAATGGGTATGGGCGGACTAGGTAGAGGCAGACAACAATCTCTAATGGATTTAAACTACCAAAACTTCACAGGTCAATACAACTTACCTATGCAGACGTTACAAAACGTTGGAGCACTCACTGCTTCTCTTGGACCTATGGCGGGTGGTTATGGATACGCAGGTGGTTCTCCTGCTGGTCAGTATAGTGGATATACTCCAGCAGCAGGTGGAATAGGACCAGGATTACAAACTCCTCAGATAGGTACTCCTGTAACACCGCCTGTAACACAACCTGGAACTCCTGGATACACTCCTCCTGGTTTTACTAATCCTGGAATTCCTGGACTATACAACAGATGATCAACTTTAGAACAGAGGTAAAACAAAATAATGGCTAATGGTAATAGAGGTATAGGAGGGTTTTTACCCTTTCCAACTTTTGGAGGTCCTAAAGACGGTGGGGGGATAACCCCTGTTAAATTAGCACCTTCTCCAATGAGGTTTCCAACGGCTCGTGGACCTGCGAGACGTGCACCTGAACCTGAATTAAAAGAAACTTTAGCTCCTTTTTTACCGTTAGCGGTAGAAGGGATTATGGGGTTGTTTAAAAATGAAGAAAAACCTATGACTAGAGACCAGTATTTAACTAGTATAGGAGCAGATTTAAAAGACCCTACTAAATTAGAAACAGCACAAGCAGACGCATACTCATTGTTTGGAAGTCCTGAAGAAAAAGATACTTTTGGCATGGATGAAATCTTAAATATGATTGTAGGTAGTCAAATGGGTAGGGGTGCAAAAGATTACGCTGTTACTTCTAGAGCTATCGACAAAGGTAAAGAAACATCTAGGTTAACTAAAGAAGGTCAAAGAGCAAGTTTTATACAAAAACAAGTAGGACCTGATGCTTTTCAGTTTTTAAATTTACAAGACACTGATAAAGCTAAAACAGGTGTTGTTGATATACGTCCAGGATATTTTAATAAAGAAACAGGTGAAACGTTTATTAAAGAACCAAAAAACAAAAATGCTAATGAGTTTGGTTTTATAGTTGCAGGTAAGAATTGGATAGACCCTGCTAAGTTAGCAAGTACAGGCGGTACTGCTGTCGATATGTTTGATAATCCGTTTCTAAAAGACTTAATGAAAAAAGACGTAGAGCTATCAGCTAGAGAACAAGCTGTTGGAAGTTTTTTAAACGTTGCTAACCCAACTATTAATACATTAAAAGAAGCAACTAAAGATAAATCTAAAGCACCGACTACTTTTGTAGCTTCTTTAGCTACCATAGGTAATAGTGCTGTTACTAACTTTGAACAAATAGCTTCATTACAAGGCACTAGACCAGTTACTGATTATTTTGATGAATCAACAGGTAATACTTCTAAACAATTATATTTAGCTTTAAAAGATGGTGATGAAACATCAATAGACGAAGCAACTAAAGTATTTGAACAAGCATCAGGAATGAACCTAAGAGAGATTATGGGTCCTATGTCATACGATAACGTATCCATAAGAGCAAACTTTTTACAAATGGCTTATATGGCAGCAGCAGCAAATGGTCAAACAGGTAGAACACTTTCTGACAAAGATTTAGCTTACCATTTACAAATTATAGGTTTTGGTTCAACACAAGACCCAGAGATTTTATATAACAACGTGTTACGTTTCGGTGATCGATTAGTTTCTGGTTTAGACACAGAGACTCAGTTAGCTATTCCTAAGAATGGTTTTCAACGATACGATATGAATGATGAATCTTTTCAATCAATTATAACTAGGTTATACACTCCTTCATTAACTCAAGACCCAGCAGGAAAAGATACTCCTAATTGGTTAGATTACGGTTCTTATACCTATTTGCCTTTTCTTGAACGTTCTAAAGGTATTGGTAATATAGATGAATGGTCAACACATGAAGGAACTTTTTATAACAGAAAAACACAAGGAACTTCTAATCTTAATAGAAAAATAGACCCTACTGAAGAACTTGATAAACAAATTAAAAACATAGAAAATCTTTATTAATGGAAATTTCTCAACAACAACTTGATGAATTTAAAGAAATGCAGTCTATGGCTGCTATTGATTTATCAAAACAAACACTAAAAGATAACCCAAACGTTACTTATGGTCAGTTGTTGTCTCCCGCAGAATTAGAGTTAGCAGCAATTATATATAGTCCTGAACTTAAATCAAAAGCTTCTAGTATCTATACGTCTGACGACATGGTTAAAATAGAAAACGCTATCGACTGGCAAAACAGGGTTGCTCCTTACAATAGAACACCTATTGAATACGATATGTATGAACGTCATCCTGAGTATATGAAACAACAAGACGAGTTTAACAGTCCCGAAGGTCAAGAAAGAAGAAACACGATAAAATTACGTGGTAATTATCCTGACCAATATCAACCAATGGAGCCTATTGCTCCTTTTGGTATAGAAAAAGCAAAAAAGATAGCGGCTCGTGGTTTTGACCCCGCAAACGAATTACAGTTTGAATCTTTTAAAGACGGTTTTGGTTTTAGAAGTAAATTAGGTTTTGCTCCTAGAAACCCAACTATACAAGATTTTAAATATTTAGGTGAACAATACGGATTAACAGGTGATTATAAATATATAAACCCTAGTGACCCTTCTTTAGGATTAAGTTTTAAACCTGAAGGAAGTGACGAATATCAGTTATTAAATACTCCTTATGTTACTGCAGAAGATACTTACAACTTTTTATTACAAGAGTTCCCAGCTATCGCAGGAGATATTGGTTTAACAGTTTACGGTTCTAAAAAATTTACTAGTCCTTTTGGGTTAAGTGATAAATTAGGTGGCAAAATTGGTAAAGTTTTAGGGTTATCGGGGTTATCAGCAGCAGGTGCAGCAGGTGGAGATTTTCTACGTTTAAGTGCAGGTGCTGCAATGGGGGCTCATGATAGAGATTTTGATGATATATTAAAAGAATCAGGAATGATTGGTGCTTGGGCTTTTGGAGGCACTGCTCTTATAAGTGGGTCAGCACAAGTAATACCTAAAGTTTGGAAGATGATAACAGGTAAAGATGTACCCCCTAGTTTCTATGAAAAAATAGATGATGCTATGCAAGAAGCACGAGCAGCAGAAAGAGGAGATGGGTCATTAGCTTCTGGAATACTCTACGGTGACGCAACTTCAGTAAAACAAATTAATGACCAGATTGATAATTTAGGTAAACGTTTTGAAGTAGATTTAAAAAACTATAACCCAACAATAGCTTCATCCGCAGGAACACAAGGAGCAGCAGATTTAGAAACTTTGTTTTTAAAATATGCTGATGACCCTGAATTAAGAGAATTATACGCACAAATAAAACTAGGCAACCAAGAAGTTATTGACCGTTTTGTAACTGTGTTAAATGAAAAGGTTGGACCGTCAACTACAGGCGGAGCAACAGGGGCAACACTAGGTGCTGGTATAAGAGATTTAGCTCAAAAAGATATAGACGCGTTTAACGACCAAGCATACGACATGATTGACACAGTAAGACTTCAAGTTGGCGGAGCAGACGATGCTGCTGTAGCAGGACAAACATTACTCAAACAAGTTGATGACACGAAAGCTTCTAGTGGTCCTTTATTTGAAAGACAACAAACTAGATTATTAGAAATTAAAAAAGACTATATAGCTCCTTTTAACCAAGCATGGAATAATGCTTTAGCAAACCCACGTTATGCTGACCTAACAACAGGTGCTGGTTTTACAAGAAAACCAACTAATGAATGGATGAATTTAAGAAAAGGGGAGGCAGATAAATTACTGAAATCATCTGAATCTGATGAAGCTGTGCGTTTACTGTATGAACAAATACCTTCTGGAAGTAGAAACACTTTAAACAGATTAGCAGGTAGAGGACAAAAAGGAACATTTGAATCTCCTAACTTTACACTAAAAGAACTAAATGATGCTAGAGTATCTCTAAACGAATTTGCTAGTACAACTAATAATATAAAAGCAGCTAAACAATCAAGACAATTAGAACGTGGTTTAGAAGAACAAATGAATCAGTTATTAAGAGAAGGAGCTTCTCTTGAATCAGGTATACCTGTTACTAGAAAAGTAGAATTAGATAACTGGATGAATCAAAATCAGTATGGAGACGATTTAAAGTTAGCTTGGTCTCAACAAAAAGAAGCAATACAATTAGCTAACTCTCAATCAGTACGTTCTATATTAGAACAAAGACCTGAAAAAGTTGCAGATTATTTATTCAATACTGTAGCTAAAGGCAGTAAACAAAATACAGTAGTTAACGATTTAATGACTTTATTAAAACGAGATGGTTCTGATGAGATACTTGAAATACAAAACGGTTTAGCTGAATACGTACAGAGAGAAATATTATCTAATCCAGACAGAACACCGTTTCAAATAGCTAAAGATTTTAGACAGTTTGTAAAAGATAAAGAAGGAACATTAAAAGCAGTTTTTGGAGAAAAAGATTTTGTTTCTAGGTTTAATAATTCTAAAAGTTTCAATAAAGTTATTAAAGATTTAGAAAACACTGAACAAACTATTCTACAAATAGAAGCTCGTGTTGGTTTATCTTCAGCTAACCCTGACAGAAGGGTAGCTAATATAGTTGAGTCTATTTTAGCCACAGGTAAAACTCAAAGACAGTCTGGGATATTATTAGATGATATTCAATACATAAATAATTTAATCAAAAAAGACCCTTTACTACAAGAACAAATGTCACAAGTAACTAAAAGATATTTGATGCAAGAGATGATGGAACCTAGACAAGGCGGTGGTTTTATCATAAGTCCTCAAAAATTAAATGATTTAATCTACAAAGGTTTCGGTCCTGAAGATGTTACAGGTCCAGCATTAACTTTTGATAATTTTATAGAACCTTTATTAGGTAAAGAAGGTAAAGACTATGTTGCTAATTTAAAAGTTATAAACGAAATGGTTCAACGAGAAGTAGGTGCAGCACCTAGTCAAGGAGTTGTTAGAGATTTAACTACGGGTGAGTACGGAATAGGGGCTAATATTGAAGGTGCTAGAATGTTGCAAAGGTTATTGATTGCTCCATTAACACAAACAGGTAGAAGAATAACAGCTCTTTCTAATAGTCAAGCGAACAGGTCTCGTAAATTTATTGGACGTATGTTATTAGACCCTGAACTTTTCGAAAGAACAGCTTCTTTTGCTAGAGGACAACAATCAACACAAAACTTTATAAGATTTTTAAGCAGTTATGGTTTTGTATACGCTGAAGATTTAGGTAACGAAATGCAGTATTACGATACAATAGATAAAACACAAAAAACTCCTGAGGATAAAGATGAATTAGGTGAAAGAGTAGAACGTGTTTCAAATACAATAGGAGCACAGTAATGGCAATTAGAGGAAGAAGGAATGTTTTCGAACCTAGAGGTTTTTCTCCCCGACAAGAAATGGAAAACGAATTTAGTATTCCTTCGTTTGAATATCTTCCTCCTAGTGTTGACGAAGACGCTATTCAAAAAGCACTTGAAGCAATAACCGTTAGAAAAGAAGCAAACGATGCTATTAGTAATGCTACAGACCAATACGAAGCAGATGTTGCTGATTTTAAAAACAATCAAGCAACAGAAATAGAACAAGGAATAGCAGCACTTCCCGAAATAGCAAATTTATCTCAAACTCCGTTCATTCCTGAGGGTCTAGGTTCGTTTACACCACCTAATGACCCAATAATACCACGTATGCCTAATGAAAGTGTTGTACCTTTTACACCACCACCACCACCTTCATTTGACATAGACGAAAGAGATTTTTTTGAGACTATTGACGATGTAAGACCTCCAGCACCTCCTTCATTTGACCAACTTCCTCCTGTTTTTGAAGAACCTATATTTACACCTCCACCAGTTTTTGAAGATGAAAGACCTCCAATGGATGTTCCTTCTCCAATAGATTTTATAACACCTCCTTCAGCCCCTATATTCACTCCTCCTCCTGTGTTTGAAGACGAACCTATATACACACCTCCTGGATTTGAAGACGGTTTTGAGTTTCCAGGAGGCAACCCTGATTTCGATTTTGGCGGTAATCCTTTTATTCCTCCTGACGATATGCCTGTTATTCCACCAATAGTCCCACCAATAGATTCACCTATAGGTAATCCTTATGAGGGTATTTTTGGACCAATAGATTTACCACCTCCTGGAAATTTTGGTGACCCTGGTGAAGGAGATTTTGATGATACTATTGGTGACCCACCATTTGATTTTCCTCCTGGATTTTTTGATGGTATTTTTCCACCTATTGATTTTCCTCCAATAGACCCACCCTATGTGCCACCGATTACAGACCCTGACCCTATAACTCCTCCACCACCGCCACCGCCGCCAAGTGGACCGATAAATTACTATACAGGTCAACCAATTAATAACCCATACCAACCGTATGCAACAGACAGTGGAGCAGCACCTTTAAAAAGAGCAATAGACCCTAGAACTTTTGGTCAAGCTCCAGGATTTGAAAGTAAACAGCCGCAACCAATACCAATAAGACCACCGAGAAAATTTCCACCTAAACCTCCACAAGTTCCACCTCCTAGAGATTTTCCTGAGGAACCAACAGGAGCAAAAGGTGGTGGATATTTAAACAAAGGTATTTCTCAGTTGCCGATGAACGGACAAGGTGATACACTAACAACACAGGTATTCCAAAGCGGATTCCGACCAAGGAGATAATTATGGACCCTAATGAAAAACTAACAGGCATAACACAAATGGCACCCCCTTCTATGATGGGTGGTGGAATGGGTGGTGGACAACCGCCTATGCCTCCTATGGGTGGTGGACAACCTCCTATGCCTCCTATGGGGGGTGGAGCACCGATGCCAGAACCAGGAATGGGTGAAATGGCTATGGAAGGACAACCTATGGAAGAAGCACCTATGAATGTTGAACAAGACGGAGCAGCACTCGCACAAGCTGTTGTAGGTAGAACTAAAGGAGACATTGGAGCAGCAGTTGCTGTATTAGATAACGCTAAAGCTATGTTAATTGCTAGTGCTGAAGGTGGTCAAGAACCTCAGATGATGATGGATGGTGGTTCTGTTGATTATAAAATGGATGGCGGACCTATGTATGCTAATATGGGTAGACCGTTATATCGTGAAGATGGTGGTTCATTAAAACCAATACCTGAAGGCAATAAAGGATTAAGTAAACTTCCTCAAGATGTAAGAAATAACATGGGCTTTATGAACATGGGTGGACCTATGTACGCTAATATGGGCAAACCATTATACCGTGAAGGCGGTGGTGGTATGGGAGACAGCGATGTTTTAAGAGAAATGATTATGGAAAACTTACAAAAACCCGCTATTCAAGAACAAGCAATGAATCAAGCTATGGGTGAAATGGGTATGTCTAATCAAATGGGTATGTCTAAGTCAGACGCTATGTCAGACCTTATGAAATATAGAATGGGTTAAGCTATCCAGTCTTTCCATTGTTCATCACCAAGAACTTCTTGAGCTAAACTGAGTTTGTTACGTAAAGCTTTTACAATCTTTTCATCAACAGTTCCTTTAGCAACTAAATCTATATAAGTTACTTTATTGGTTTGACCTATACGATGAGCACGGTCTTCAGACTGTAGTCGTTTTTCTAAATCATAATTATTACTATAATAAATTACGTTACTTGCTTCTGTTAGTGTTATGCCATAACCACCTGTTTGGGTATTACTAATTAGGTACTGTAGTTTTGAATTAGGGTCTTGAAACCTTCTAATTATTTCTTGACGTTCTTCGTCTGGTGTTTCTCCGTAATACGTAGCTACGCTTTCGACACCTGTTATGTTGTGTAATGTTTTTAGTATTCGTTTTATATCATATTGGTAGTTAGCCCATATAATAGTTTTACCTTGTACTTCTTCTAAAATGTTAATTAATTCATCTAAGCGATTGCTTTTTACTTCTACTTCTTCTCCATTATCGTGTCTAACGAAACCACAAACTACTTGATGTAGTCTTAGTATTTGAGTAAGAACAGAAGTTACACTAACTATTTCATGAGAATCTAGTTCAGCGATAGCATAATCTTTAAGTTGTTTATAAACTTTCTTTTGTTCAGGGGTTAGTTCTACTTCTCTTCTTTGATATACTTTATCAGGAAGGTCTAAACACTCTTTCTTAAGCACCCTATAAGAGAACTCATTTACATTTTTAGTTAGTTCTTCTAAATTTTGATAACCGACTACTTGTCTAAAAGACCTAGCACCCATTTTACGATTAATTAACTTAGCGTATCTATTTTGAAAAGAATAGAATGATGTATAACCTAATAGTTGTGGAGATAGAAAACTGCTTTGACTGTATAAATCTAATGGTGATTGGGTAACAGGAAAGCCTGTTAAAATCCTACGGTATTTACTATTGACTGCTAGTTTTAATAAGTTTTTAGTTCTTTGGGCTTTTGGGTTTTTAATAGTAGTAGACTCATCAACAGCTATTAATACATTGTGAGCGAGTATAAACTTTTCTACAAAAGCTACTCCTTTCTTAGTGCTGAAAGCTTCTACATTAATAATAAGTAATTTTAAATCATGACTTACTTCGAATAGTTTTGTTAGTTCTCTTTTTTGTTTTAAAGTAGGTGCAGGAGTCCACACTCCTATATGTTTTTCTATATGGTCTGGCATATGAGCAGGTATTTCTTTCTCTGACCAATTACGATATACACCTTTAGGTGCTACTATAATTGCTGCGTTTATACCTCCTTTGTCATATAACAAGGCGATATTATCAATAAGCACTTTAGATTTGCCAGTACCCATTTCCATAAAATAAGCGTATTCTTTCTTATTCCAAGACTTAGATAATGCCAATAGCTGATGCTCATACGGCTTCGTTTTAAACTTATATTTCATATATACCTTTCTAATTTCTAAATGAGATTATATATTACAAACTATTAGATATATAGCCCAAGCTAATATATTCTCCATGCCCTCTAATATTGATATTTGAAATCTAATATTGATATAACCTCTTGAACGTTGTGTTTTATTATAATCAGTATTAGTATATTAGTGATATTAGTAGTTGTAGAAAAGTTTTTTATAAAAATAAATTAGTTTTTAAAACTACATATCGGTAATAGCTTTACTTTGCCGTTTATGCTATATATTATTTAAAGCGTAACTAGAAATAAGAAAGGAGAAAATTGTGACAGTATATGTCGTACAAGAAGTTCAAGGACGTAATATCGCCTCTGCTAGACAGTATGGTGATTTTGAAGTCTTATTACCTTCGAATACACAAATTATGTTAAGTGCGTCACCTTCAGTCCGTAGGATGAAAAGTCTTTTACAAGACTATAAAGAAGGCGATTACTTATTATTAATTGGCGACCCTGCCGCCATTGGCGTAGCGTGTTCTATCGCTGCATTTTATAATAGAGGTAGATATAGTATATTAAAGTGGGATAGGCAGGAAGGCTTATATTATCCCGTTGATATCGATCTACACCAGAAAGGAGAAATAGATGATTGAAAATAAACCAACCTTTGAGGACCTCGTTGGTACGGAAGATGTTCAGGAATGGACTAATGACGTTACTGATGGAGAACTCTCTATAGTTTCCACCCTAGCTAATAAACAGTTAAAACTTGCTACAGAAGTATCCGAGTTAGAAGCCAGTTTAAAAGCTAAGAAGGAAGAACTTCGTTTGACTTCGGAGCAAGAGTTACCTGATGCGATGCAATCCGCAGGACTTACTCAAATAACACTCAGCACTGGAGAGAAAATCTCCATTAATGAGTTTTATAACGCTCACATATCTAAGGCAAACCAAGAAAAAGCGTATGAATGGCTAGTATCTAACGGTCACGAGGGACTAATAAAGAACGAGGTTCTTTTAAAGTTCGGGCGTGAGGAAAGCGAGGTAGTTGATGAAACTGTTTCCGCTCTCCAGTCTAGAGGATTATCACCAGAGGTGCGACAAAGTGTTCATCCTAGTACACTGAAAGCTTTTGTAAAAGAGCAGTTTACTAGTGGGAACGATATACCAACCGAGCCCTTTGGTATCTATATAGGTACTAAAGCTTCAATTAAAAAGGATTAATAACATGGCAGAAAATAAAAATGAAGTAGCTGAAAGTAAAGCTACAGCGATAAGTACGTTTGATGATAGTTTACTATCAAGCGGGACAGGGTTAGAAGAAACTACTACAGAGGATTTTGCGATTCCCTTTATTAGAGTTCTACAACCTATGTCACCTCAACTACAAAAACAACACGGAAGCTACGTAGCAGGTGCTAGTGCAGGAGACTTGTACAACACAGTTACAGGAGAAGCTTTCGATGGTGAAACTGGTATCTCTATAGTTCCATGTGCTTATAATAAAAAGTACATCGAGTGGATTCCTAGAGAAAAAGGTGGCGGTCTTGTAAACGCTAGTCATGATATATCTATCCTATCTAGTTGTACTAGAAACCAGGATGACAGAAGATATTACACTAAAGACGGTAATGAGATTGTAGAAACAGCTCAGTTCTTTGTCTTAGTTGTTAAAGATGGTACTGCACAACAAGCAGTTCTTGCTTTTACTTCTACTCAATTAGGTGTAGCTAGAAAATGGCTTACGATGTTAAGAATGGCTAGGGTACAAAACTCTAAGGGTGACTCTGTAGAAGCTCCTATGTTTGCTTATACGTATAAACTAGGCACTACTACTCAGTCTAACGATAAAGGTAGCTGGAACGCTTACACTATTAACCAAGAAGGTGCAACTGAGTTGTCTATAGCTATGATGGCTAAAGACTTCATGGGTGCTGCTAGGTCTGGGGATGTTGAAGTTAAACAAGAACAGCAGAACGACGTTGTTAACGACACTATCTAAAAAGGAGATATTGTATGTCGTTAGCAAAGGAATTTGCTTTACGCTATGCGGGATTACGTCAAGCGTATGGAACTTTCACAGCTAGCAATGAAACAAGAGAAGATGGAAAGGCAAGTGGTAAAAACATTACTATATCTAAGGAGTTGTCTGACGACGATTTATTAAAGTTATGGGAAGACCACTTGTCTGGTCATCAAAGTGTGGGTATTGTAGCGATAGACGAGCACAATAATTGTGTGTGGGGAGCCATAGACGTTGACGAGTATCAGCTAGATTTAAAAGATTTAGCGATTAAAATAGCTAAGCAAAAATTACCATTAGTTCTTTGTCGTAGTAAAAGTGGCGGGGCACATATCTATATGTTCTTGACTGAACCAGTATCAGCATCGATGGTACAGAGAAAACTAAGACAGGTTGCTGCTGCAATCGGTTACGGACAAGTAGAGATATTCCCTAAACAAACAAAACTATTATTAGACAGAGGAGATAGAGGAAGCACGTTAAACATGCCATATTTTGGTGGAGAGAACTCTACTAGATACGCTTATGGTAAAGAAGGACAAGCGTTAACTCCAGAAGAATTTTTAAACTATGCAAAAGAAATAGAATTAAAACCAAGTGCTTTAGAAAGATTAGAGGCTAGTCCATTAAACGAAACCTTAGAGTGGTTAGACCAAGCACCTCCGTGTATACAACACTTAGTAGTTCAAGGCTTTCCTAAAGGTTCAAGAAACTCTGGCTTGTTTAATGTAGGAGTGTTTTTAAGAAAGAAGTTTGCTGATGATTGGGAAAAACGATTAGAAGATGTAAACATAAAGTTTATGCAACCACCACTAGGGGCACAAGAAGTTTTAACAGTAGCTAAACAACTACAAAGGAAAGATTATTTTTATAAATGTAATGACCAACCGATAGCTAGTCATTGTAATAGTCCTTTATGTAGGACTCGTAAGTTTGGTATCGGGGCTAATGGTGGTACACCTCTATTCAGTAACCTTACAAAACAGGACAGTGACCCACCTATATGGTTCTTAGATGTTGAAGGCGGTCGATTAGAGTTAGAAACAGATGATTTATTAAATCAAAACAGGTTTCAGCGTAAGTGTATGGATGCTTTAAATAAAATACCTCCAAAGGTAAAAGAAAACGTTTGGAATCAGATAATACAACAGCTATTAGATGCTATAACTATAGTAGAGGTTCCTAAAGAAAGTTCTACTGAAGGTCATTTCATGGAGTTGTTAGAATCTTTCTGTACTGAAAGACCTGCTAGGGAAAGAGATGAGTTATTACTACATAAACCATGGACAAATAAAGGCAGGACTTATTTTAGACTACTCGACTTGATGGATTATTTACACAGAAATAACTTCAAAGAGTATCAAAGAAACAGATTAACTTCTAAACTTAAACAGCTTCATGGAGAGCCATACTTTTTCAACATAAAAGGTAAAGGCGTTAATGTTTGGTTTATAGAGGAGTTTAAAGCACAGGACGAGCCACATGACTTGCCTGAGTTTAATGACAATTTACTATGATAATATATATTAAGAAATATTTTAAACACACAGACCCAGACATACATGAATGGGATGAACCTAAAGAACGAGAGTTTAAAGGCTCTATGGTGAAGGGTAGACCTACAAAAGGATTCGGAAGTTCTTCTTTTGATTATGCAGGTAAACTCTACAAACCAGACCCATGGACTCATGCAATGTATCAAATTAAACAAGAAGCAGAACGTTTGGTTTGGGAAGAATTAGGTGTTGATAAACAGTTTACTTTTTGTTTATGTGGTTACTACGGGGTAGACGGAAAAGGTATCCCTCATCACTCAGACACTGTTCCTACATTAGATGACATAGTTGTCTCTATTTCTTTAGGAGCACCAAGAGTTTTTGTACAACGTACTTATCAAAACAATGTAAAGAAACGTACAGATACCAGTGAAATAGAAACTGAAATAGAGAACTTTATAATAGATGAAAAACATTATATTCTTGAACACGGTGACGTACTTATTTTTGATGGTCATAATCAAATGACTTCTACTCATGCTGTACCTAGTTTAGAAAGAGCAGGTGAAAGAATTAATTTAACTTTTAGGAGTGGTTTGTGACCCTACCGAGCCATACACAAGTTATTCTTGGACCTCCTGGAACAGGAAAAACAAGCACTCTACTTAGTCTTATAGAAGACGAATTGCAAAACGGCACACAACCCGAAAGTATTGGTTTCTTTACTTTTACTAAAAAAGCAGTAACAGAAGGTAAACAAAGGGCAGTAGCTAAGTTCAATATTAGTGAAAAAGATTTACCGTTTTTTAGAACATTACACTCTTTAGCGTTTAGGCAACTAGGTTTAACAAGAGAGAGCGTAGTCAGTCACACAGATATAAAAGACCTAAACGAAAAACTAAACTTACGATTAACAGGAAGAACAACATCAGATGATGGTCATATATTTGGCATGACCCATGACGATAGGTTAGCTTTTATAGAAAACCTTGCTCGTATGCGTAATATACCTTTAGAACAACAATGGCATGAAGTCGAAGACGCTGTAGGTTGGTTTGAGTTAGAACGATTCGCTAGAGGATTACAGTTGTTTAAAGAAGACAGGTTGTTAGTTGATTACACCGACATGCTTTATAAGTTTTTGCATGAAGGCGATGTACCTTCTTTAGATGTTATGTTCGTAGACGAAGCACAAGACCTATCTCCTCTACAGTGGGCGGTAGTTCGAAAAGTTGCAGAAAAAGCTAAAAAGATATATGTAGCAGGAGATGACGACCAAGCTATTTATAAATGGGCGGGTGCTGATGTTGATTACTTGATAAAGAATTCTAAAAACGCCATGGTGTTGAAACAATCATATCGTGTACCTTCTGCTGTTCATGAGATAGCTAAACAGTGTATAGGTCAAGTTCGTTCAAGAATATATAAAGAATGGACTCCTAGAAAAGAAGAAGGATTAGTTCGATGGGAACCAAATATAGAGTTAGTAAACATGGAAGAAGGAGACTGGTTGGTCTTAGCTAGAACTAATTACCTTTTAGAAGATGTTGATGAGTATTGTAGGAACGAAGGATGGTTCTTTGAAGTGAAAGGCAGACCGAGTATATCAGAAGCTAAAGTTAGGGCTGTAATTTTCTGGGAACGTCTAAGCAAGGGAGAAGGAGTTACCTTGAATGAGTGTGCTAACATATTAAAGTTTGTAAAAGTAGAAAAACCTAAGAAATTAGACATGTTAGACGCTAACTTAACTCTACAGTACCAAGATTTAAAAAGCCACTTCCCTGATTTACCTGATGGTCATTGGTATGACGTTTTTACTCTACTGAGTCCTAGTGAAATTAGTTACATAAGAGCTATGTTACGTAGAGGAGAAAAGATAACTAAACAACCACGTATACGATTGTCTACTATACATGCTGCTAAAGGTGGCGAAGCTACCAACGTAGTGTTGTTAACAGATATAACAACTAGAGTATACAAAAACTATCAACAAAACCCTGATGATGAAAACAGGGTGTTTTATGTTGGTATAACGAGAACAAAAGAGAACCTATACCTGATTGAGCCTAAATCGCCACGCCACTATCAGCTATAAAAGTTCTTTACTTTGCATATAAAAGTAAAGTATAAAGGTTATTATATATTTTATGTTTAAAGAAAGGAGAAAACCATGAACATATTCTATTTTAGTGAAGACCCTGAAGTCTCAGCTAAAGCACAACCTGACAAGATGTTAGTCAAGATGCCTTTAGAGACTGCACAGATGTTATGCACAGCACACAGAATATTAGACGGAGACACATATGCAGATGAAGTTGGTTTATATAAGAAAGCTTACATGAACCACCCCTGTACTATATGGGCTAGAGAATGTAGTGGTAACTACTGGTGGCTCTATAAACATTTTTTAGCGTTAGGTAATGAATATACTTATCGCTACAAACGTACTCATCTTAGTTTGCAAAAACTATCAGATGCGTTATATGTAATGCCTAAAAACATTACTAGAGGTCTTATGACGGACGTAGCACAAGCTATGCCTGATGAGTATAAAAACGAGGACTCTAGTCTCGCTTATCGTAATTATGTTATTAATGAAAAACATTACGCTAAATGGGAAAAGGGTAGAAATAAACCAAGTTGGTGGAGGTAATAAAATGTCATCGATAAGAAAGAAACTAACTGTTAATGAAAACGACAGTAAAAATACAAGAATGGATATAGCTAGTGCAGGTGTATTAGCAAACTGGCGACCTGATGAGATAGCTCATATGAGTCGATTCGATAATATAGCTTCTATGTGTATAGAAGAAGCTAAACAATTAGGTAGACCATTAGATACTTTTGAAGTAGGTTGCGGTGAGTGTTGGACTTTAAGAAACTTATATAAAGCCTATGTTATAAAGAAATCAGATGTTATAAGGTCTTATTATGGCTATGATATAGACCCTGCATGTGAGATGGAAAATCCTTTTTGGTCTAACGCAGGTCAACCATTAAAAGATTCTACATGGTTTAAAAACTTTAACGGTGAAATAAGAATACAGGATTTAACAACTAATCCAGTATTCGATTTACAAGATGAAAGTATAGACTTTTTCTGGACTACCGAAGTTATTGAACACATGGGTAGAGAGTTTATTGGTGCTTGGCTAGATGATGCTGCTAGGGTTATAAGACCTAACGGATTAATTTTTGTTTCTACTCCTAATCATGAAGGTTCTAACGACAAGTTACCTGAAGACCACGTATATGAATGGGGTTTTAAAGAACTTAAAGATGAACTAGAAAGGAACTTTGAGTTAATAGACGTAACAGGAACGTTCATACAGCTTCCTAATTTAAAGAAAGCCATGAAAGAGGATTCTGAAAGAGGATGGAGTTTAGAGCAATTAGAAATGCTTAAAGCTAGGTATGGCAGACAGTTTCTACGTGTTGTAGCAGCAGCACCTTATCCTGAATACTCTAATAACTGTTCTTGGGTATTACGTAAAAAGTAATGACTGATTTTCTTGCAGAACAACTAGACCTTTTTTGCTACTGGCAAACAGAAAGGGAAAGTATTAGGGTCAGAAAGGAAGAATACAAACTTCCTGCTCCGTGGACGGATGACCCTATACTGCAAGAGTTTAAGTTTTGTCAAGTATTTAGAGAAGATGATAGGACTACTAGGTGGTTCAGAAACCATATTAGAGAGCCTTTAGGAAACAGTGCAGACGTTATATTAGCTACTATTATCTTTCGTTGGTTTAATTTTATACCGACAGGAAGAACTTTATTAGAAAACGATTTATTAGTTAATTGGGATGGAGACAAAGCAATAGAACTAATAAAAGCACAGCCTCAATGGATTACTGGTTCTTATATTATTAAAACACCAAACGGTATGGATAAAGTCACAGGGGTTGTTGACTGTATTAATAATATTTGGGAAGAAAAGACTTGGTTAATTAAAAAACTAGAGTTTGATAAAAGTGAAGGAGAAAGCTCTTTAGAAAAAGCTTGGCTTATGTTAAGAGAGTATCCGTACATGGGTCCATTTATGGCTTATGAAGTAATTACTGATTTAAGGCACACCTACATACTTGATGAGGCTGAGGATATTATGACTTGGGCTAATGCAGGTCCAGGAGCCATGAGAGGACTCAACAGATTAACAGGCAGACCTTTAGACTATTGTAGACGTAGTCATGATTGGAATACAGAAATGCAGGACTTATATGAAATAGTTATTCGTAAACTGCCACCGCATATAGCAATGCGGAACGATAGATTGTATGAACTACGGGATATAGAAGGAGGACTTTGTGAGTTTGATAAGTATTCTAGGATACTTAAAGGAGAAGGCAGAACAAGGTCTATATATAAACAAAACAGTCTTCCTATAGTAGAAGACTTAATAGAAGGAGAAAGTAAATATGGGAAAAGTTAATGACTACTCAGTTCAGCTTTTAGAAGACTGGGGAGATTCAGTCGATATACATTACACTCAGTTTTTAGAAGTGGCGTTCTTTTTAAAAGTTCCTGCGACACAAGAAATGGCAGTGGCTTTTATAAAAAGGAAACTTCCAGGACTTATGAATGAAGAAATAATCTTCTTGATAGGCGAAATAATAGACGGCTATCGTGAAACTTTGTAGAAAAAAGATGACAAAATATTTTAGTGATTTATTAGGTAAGTTTTTAGAATGGTCTTTTCAAAGAACCGCAGACAAGCTATCAAGGAGGAAAAAATGAAAGTAATTAATGCACGGAATGTAAATGATGCTATGTTATTAGGAATTGATTTATTCTTAGATGAAACAGCATATCGAGTTCAAGAAAGCCGTAATGGTACAACATACGAAGCTCTAGAGCCTGTGACAACGGTTTATACGAAACCCTGTGAAAGAGTTTGTTTAATTAAACAAAGAGATGCTAATCCTTTTTTCCACTTTGTAGAAAGCCTTTGGATGTTGGCGGGACGTAAAGACCTTAAACCATTAACTTATTTTGTTAAGTCTATGGAAAATTTTTCAGATGATGGAGAGACTCTATGGGGTGCCTATGGTTGGCGATGGAGAGATTATTTCTTAAAAGACCAGTTATCTATAATAGTCAAAATGTTAAAACAAAACCCTGAAGATAGAAGAGCTGTTTTACAGATGTGGGACGCAACACACGACTTAAATAAACAAGGTAAAGATGTTCCTTGTAATACTAATATCTATTTTAAGATACGAGATAACAAATTAAACATGACAGTATGTAATAGGTCTAACGACATGCTATGGGGTGCTTATGGTGCTAACGTAGTACATATGTCAGTATTACAAGAGTACATGGCATCAGCTATAGGAGTAGAAGTAGGTGTTTATAGACAAGTTAGTGATAGTTTTCATATCTATTTAAACGATGTTTGGGACAAAGTTAAAGGTATGGAAATAGACGTATACACTTATAGAGATATAAAGAATCCTTATGATACTCTAGAGGATTATAAACCCAGCTTATTGTTCCATGACACAAGCGTGTTAGATTGGGAACTTAATAGATTTTTTAATCTACATCCTATGGACATAGACTCTTTTACAGACAGTTGGGAAAACCCTGCGTTTGCTGATATAGCTGTTCCTATGTTACAAGTGTATAAAGAATATAAAATGAAAAATTTTGAAGAAGCCTATGACAGAATAGGTTTAATAAAAGCTTCTGATTGGAGAACGGCTTGTCTTGACTGGGTCCGCAAGAGAGAAAAGTCATATATTAATAAAGCGGAGAAAGGAGAAAACTTATGAGTAAATGGGAAAATATGAAAGAGTCTGCTCAAAACGATTTAGAAGCTCTTAAACGAGCCGAAACGTCGTATGGCGATTCTTGGAAACGTCGTGGAGGTGTTGGTGCTTTTATGATGTTAGCACGTAAGTTCGATAGAATCGAGCACCAAGCACAAAAGCATGGTTGGGATGTATTCGAGGCGGGTGAAGTCTATAAAGGCGAAGCTGGTCTACTCGATGACATTAGAGACTTACGTAGGTATTTATTATTAACTGAAGAACACATCATGGCTAATACTGAAAAGACAGTGGATGCTGCTTTTGAAGAAGCTGAAGATGTAAATTACTCTGCAGAAGACGGCAGAGAGGAGGACTGATATGGGTTGGTGGTCAAATTTTGTAAAATTTATAACTCCTCTACCAAAAGAGGTAGATGAAGTTGCTAAAGCTAAAGTAATCAATAAAGCTGTTGAAGATGCAACAGTTACTCTAACATCGTTAGATGAGGCAATTACACAAGGTAAAGTTATCCCTAACAAACCTAAAGTTGCAATAAAACCTAAACGTGCTAGAACTAAGAAAGGTACATACGTAGCAGACGATAAATCTACTCCTGATGTAAACGAAGCTTGGGTCGGTGGTAATGCACCGAAGAAAAAAGCTGTTAAACCAAAAGTAAAGGTTGTGAGGGTTAAAAAGAAAAAATGATTTTACAAGGTTCTATGTTTGCTCCCGAAAGTTCTTGGACTGTGCCCGATGTTTTTCCTCAGTTTTCTGAGACAGAAACAGTGGCTATAGACTTAGAGACCTATGACCCACACCTTACGACTTGTGGTCCAGGATGGGCTACAGGTCGTGGTCATGTGGTAGGTTTCGGAGTAGCAACAGAGAACTGGAAAGGTTATTTTCCTATCCGTCACGGTGGTGGTGGTAATTTAGACGAAGGTATTGTTATACGATGGTTAACAAAACTACTTAGTTCTACAAAACGAGATGTAGTGTTTCATAACGCACTCTACGATGTAGGTTGGTTAAGGAGAGAAGGCATTATAGTCAAAGGTAATATACTAGATACTATCGTTGCTGCTCCCTTGATTAACGAGAATAGGTTTTCTTATTCATTAGACAACTTAGGTGTTGCTTATTGTGACGAGAAAAAAGATGAGTCTTTATTACAAGATGCAGCTCTAGCTTTTGGTGTTAACCCTAAGTCAGAGATGTATAAACTACATGCTAAATATGTTGGACCTTATGGCGAACAAGATGCAGCATTAACTTTAAAGTTGTGGAATAAACTTAAACTAGAAATAGCTGAGCAAGGCTTAGAAAAGATACTAGAGATGGAATCTAAACTAATCCCTCTACTATTAGAAATGAGATGGAGAGGTGTTAGAGTAGATGAAGAAAAAGCTGAGAAAGTCAGTAAAAAGTTATCTACTGAAGAACAAAAGATACAAATAGAGATTAAGCGTAAGTATGGTAGTGATGTAAACCTATGGGCTAATGCTTCTCTACAGAGTATTTTTGAAAAGAATAAATTATGGTTTCCTCGTACAGCAAAAGGTATGGCTAGTTTCCAAAAAGACTGGTTAGAAGGACACGACCATGAACTTCCTCAGTTAATTGTTAGAGCTCGAAAGTTAAATAAAGCTAGGACTACGTTTATAGATAAGATGATTATGGAACACGCGTTTAACGGTAGGATTCATGCAGAAGCACATCCTATGCGTAACGACCGTGGCGGTACTGTCAGCGGTAGGTTTAGTTATAGTAATCCAAACCTACAACAAGTTCCTGCACGTGACCCAGAGATAGGTAATCTGATACGTTCTTTGTTTATTCCAGAAGAAGGTTGTCAGTGGGGTGTGTTTGATTATTCTCAACAAGAACCTAGACTAACCGTACATTACGCTAACCAAATGAATCTCACGGGAGCAAAAGATGCAGTGTCTTTATACACTAACGATAATGCAGACTTCCATCAGATTGTTGCAGACATGGCTAACATACCACGTAAACAAGCTAAGACGATAAACCTAGGTTTGAGTTATGGAATGGGTAAAGAAAAACTTATTAAAGAACTTGGTTTAGATGATACAGAAGCTGAGACATTGTTTCAACAGTATCACGCTAAAGTTCCTTTTATTCGGGCTCTACAAGACCAGTGTGCACGAGTAGCTATGGAACGTGGTTATATTAAAACATTTGCAGGTAGACGTTGTCGTTTCGATTTGTGGGAAAGCAGATATGAACGTACTCTACCTCTACCTCTAGAGGAGGCTAAAGAAAAATATGGTGGTGACCTTAAACGGTCGTATACTTACAAGGCTCTAAATCGTTTAATACAAGGCTCAGCTGCTGACATGACTAAGTTAGCAATGATAGGTCTTTGGGAGGAAGGAATAGTTCCTCACCTACAGGTTCACGATGAGGTCGATATATCAATAGAGAACACAGAACAAGCCAACACAGTAACAAGAATAATGGAGAACTGTGTAGAACTTGCTGTTCCCCTATTAGTCGATCAAGAACTAGGAACGTCATGGGGCGAAACAAAGGAAATAAAAACATGAAAGGTATCTCACAACAAAAAGCAAAAGAAAACTCCATTAGATACAGAGATATGTATGATAAATGGAATACTTCAGAAACTACATTAGAACAGTTAGGAAAAGAATATGACGTTACTAAACAACGTATGTGGCAAATAATCACACGTTGTAAACTTGGTGACGGTGATTATTATTATGGTGTACATGTTGCCCGTAATAAATGGTCAGAATTTAAACAACTCTACTCAGATGTTGACCAAACACAAAGAGCATTTAATGACTGGTTAAACGACCGTGAAATTAAATTAGCGTCAGATAACCAAAAAGTTGCTCCACATACAGGATGGGACTGGTAAGCTAGAAAAAAGTAGGTTTTCTAAAAAATCGGCTTTACCAGACGCCACAGGTTAAACGAACAGGGTTAAGTCGAGGGTTTAGTTTAAGACGTATAAAGAGTCTCTAAAACACGCTTAGATTAGCTTATACGCTATCTGCTCTACTTTAAGGGTGTTCTGGAGGCTTTTTACTCTATATAGTAGTTTACTTTGGCGTTTTTCTCCTTTACCCTATTTATATGGGTAAATTATATGAAATAACAAACCAGGAATACCAAATTACCGAAAGAGGTCATTGTGCTGAATGTGAAAAAAATCTTCCTCCACGAAAAACAAAATACTGTAGTAAAGAATGTAATGCTTTATCGATTAAAAAATCACGAGGTAGTTTTGTAAATGAACAAAAGACTTGTGTTTGTGTTCGATGTGAAAAAGAGTTTCAATATGAAAAACATAAGTCATCTGTTTATTGTTCTAAAGAATGTCGAACACAAACAGCATATGAGACAAATCGATCAGACTTTAGTATAAAATCAATAACGAAAGGGTTACGTGATGATGGTCATAAAACAACTAGTGAATGGATGCAAGGTGGTGTACTTTTGCCACAACCTTTATTAGATGTATTAGAGTTTGCTCCTAGTAATGCAGTTTGGGAAGACCCACAAAACATAGACAAAATAATATCCGAAGAATTACCTATAGCAAAATACTCTGATGGAACAGCTTATGTTTCTGAGGTAGGCTACCATGAGTTAAGAAAACAAAAAGCTCACGAGCAAATTATGATAGATAAAGGTTTCGGTAGGAGAGGACATGGCAAAAGAAAAAAATTTATGGCTCTTGTTAAGAACCAACCTAACACAGATACATCTACAGAGGATTGAAACTGGGATGACAGGAGCAGGTGTTCCTGATGTTAATGGTTGTGGTAAAGGCAAAGAGTTCTGGATAGAACTAAAAGAAATACATTCAGGTAATAAACTTACTCTACGACCAATGCAAATCTCTTGGTTAGCTAAACGTGCCTCTCATGGAGGACAAGTTTTTGTTATGGCTAGGAAAAACGGAGAAATCAAACTCTACCATATCGACAGCCTCACAGGAATAAAAGATTTAGTGAAAGGTGGTTATAGTTCTGACGCTCTACTAACACTTACAATGCCTTACGATTGGGACGCTCTTACTACTGCTTTACTTTCGTAACTTTGGTACGTATAATGACCCTAGTAGTAATTAAGCTACTGTCATTAACTTAGAAAGGAGAAATATATGGCACATCAAGTAGAAACAATGGCTTGGGCAGGTGACAAACCTTGGCACGGATTAGGTGTTGAAGTAGACGCTAACCTCACCCCATTGCAAATGCAGGAGGCTGCACAGCTAGACTGGACTGTTAGTAAACGTCCTAGTTACACGCTAGACGCCCCCGAATGGAGCGAAGATGTAGGTATAATCCAAGCGGAGAATACTTTTCACATCGTTCGTGATTCTGATAACAGAATACTATCTCATTGCGGTAGAGACTACGTCCCTATTCAAAACGAGGACGTGTTCAAATTCTTTAAACGCTTTACGGAAGCTGGTCATATGACCATGGAAACCGCAGGTAGTTTAAAAGATGGTGGAGAAATATGGGGTTTAGCTAAAATCTCAGAAGACTTCGAACTAGCGGGAGACGACCTTGTGAAAGGCTATCTTCTTATTAATCAACCGCATATAGTTGGCAGGTCTATGACTATCAAACTAACGCCTATAAGAGTTGTGTGTAATAACACGCTTACAATGGCTTTAGGTATGAATAATACAGCCTCATTCCGTATGCCACATGTTAAAGAGTTCGGTGATGACGTTATACAAGCTGCAGAAGATGCCTTAGGTCTATCTGCGACAGCTATGACCGAGTTTAGAAATAACTCTACTCTACTATCTAAATCTAAAGCTAAGCACTCTGACGTGCTCGACTATGTAGGTGAGATATATCAGCCTTTGATGATTGCCGAGTATCGTAAAGAACAATTATTACGTTCAGAAGGTAAGACTATAGGTATACAAGAGCCACTAAAAGAGAAGCTTAATAAGTTTCCTTCATTAGTAATGGATGCTCTAGAACAGAGTCCAGGTGCAAACTTGAAGTCTGCTAGAGGTACGTGGTGGGGTGCACTAAATGCAGTTACTTATGTCGAAGACCATTTACGTGAGTCGCAAACCGAAGGTAATGCTCTACATAGTGCATGGTTTGGTGCAGCAGCCAATCGTAAAAGCAAGGCTTTAGAACTTGCTATACAGAGGGCAGCTTAATGGAAAATCCTAAACAGTACAAAATAGACGCTGATGTCTTAGGTCTTGTTTGGGCTTCACTTTTTGAGTCAGCTAACGATGAGTTGGCTCGATTAGTGTCTGATACCATGATCGAACAAGGTTGTCAGGAGTTGAAGGGTGTGACAGACCCTTCACTTATATTAATGTTTTGGAAAAACTACCTAGAAGAAAATGACTTGGTAAAGTTTTCTGAAGATAAGCTACATTAAATGCCTATCGTATACTGGTTTACTTTCGCGTTATTCGAAGGCATACTAGAAACTGGTTCTGCCGCAAGGTAGAGTTTATTAACTAAAAGAAAGGAGAAAGATATGCAAACTGCAACATCTACGCCCTCTAAAAAGAGAGCACCAATCGCAACTACGAAAGTAGCTGCAAAGCCTTTGAGCAAAGCTAAAGTGACAGCCGTGCCTAGACCTACGAAAGCAGGTAAAGGTTCAGCAAGAACTGTATACAAGTTCACTGGTAAACAACCAGAAGGTAAAACACCGCAAATGAATGCGTTAATTACTACTGTGAATGAATGTAAAAAAACTGAGCTTGACTCAGCTAGTTTTACAGCACAGGACTTGGTTTCGTTGGCTGTGAAAAAAGGTACTTTAACAACTGGTCAAGACCCGTTAAGAATCTTTAGGTTCTATGCGAAAAGACTCGTTGACGAAGGCTATTTCGCGAAAGCGTAATTTAATTAGGTGTACAGGGAAACTTGTGCACCTACTTTTTAAGGAAAAACTATGCAAATAGAAATACAGAAAAAAGACGGCACGACTTTTAAAACAAACGTGACCACCCTCGCAAAAGCGATATACCCTCATGTGACAGCAGACACATCGTACCATTATTCATTAGAAACAGACTTTATAAACGGTGTTTATGATGCTCTTGAACAGTTGATGGGAGATAAAGATGAACAAAGATGACGTGGTTATACTGATAGTTGCGTGGTCTCTGCTAGTAGTTTACTTTGCGGTTTTTCGTATATAAACTATAAGTATAACTATTAAAGAAAGGAGAAATGTTATGACAACTAGAACTATGCCGAAGGGCTTACAAATACTTGATAAAGAACCAGTCGATGTGGCTAACCCATACACTGGCGAGAAGGTCACACTACAACCCGATGCCGTAGCGGTCTACGATATGATCAAAGGTAGTGAAGCAATGAGGCTATATGACGATGTACGTGAAGGTCTTGACTGGTTTAGAGTCAACGAACCTGAAGCTTACATGGTTTTACTAGACTAGGGGACTATTATGAAAAATGAACGATATATTTATTACGCAACTGAGCATTCTGTTGACGTTAGAAATTTCACAATAACTTCCAATAGGCAATTAACTAAAAGTGAAGTTATGGATGCTATTTGTTTACCTGATATTCAAAAACCAAACCACGTTGTTACAAACGAAGAGGACGGTATTACAACCGTCTACACAGGTACTGATTACGGTGATGATTGTCAGTTCGTTATTAATGAAGGAGATGTAAAAGATGACACTTAAAGAATTAATGGCGGAAACGCACACTCTTGTAGAGTTTTTTAACTCGTTAACAGATGTTGACGTAGAGATGATTACTTTTATAGATGAAGCACAAGACGAAGGTAAGTCTCCGAATTTGAAGGAGTTTTTAGCTTTGTTTAAGAACGATACACGACCTTTAAACGAGTTGTTATCTGATATATCTTTGAAATATATAGAGTATTGGCATAAATATAAACCAGATACAGCAGGTTTAATTAAACCAACACTTCACTGGTACGACTCTGACCATAAACCAGAGGCTGCTACTATTTCTAATAATGAAAATAATGTACATTGATCGTGTATTATAGGGCTGGTTTATAATCGTATGCTGCACTATATAATATACTTATGTTAAAACTATACAAGAACATTTTCGGAAGTCCCAGTAACGGTTTTTATAGTTTATCGTTATTAGGCAAACGTGTGACTAGGATTGAACCTTATGAAATCCTCCTAAAAGAGAGGTTAGGTTAAAAGTAAATGAGAACTAAACCAACATGCACTAGTCACACACCTATTTCAAAAGTTCCATATGGAAAAGAGGGTTACACCAGAACAAACTTGACTAGCGTGTGTAATCAAATAGTCAACGCAGGTCGCTCCTGCGATGCACATTGTTCCCTCGCTTTTACAAATTTCATAACTAAGAAAGGAGAAATATATGAAAAACCTAGAAGAAAATTTACTTAAGATAGTTGACTCTATCGAAGGTATTATAGACACTCAACGCAGTGTTCAGGAGTTTATGCAAGGACAGTTAGAAGCTAACGAGTTCCTAGCTAAACGTATAAAAGAACTAGAAACTAGAGTCCTTATAGCTGAGAATGACAAAAACGTCATGAGTGCTATTTCTGGACTTATCCCTACTACCGAGATACGTGATGTTAAGTCTACAAGAGATTAAACAGCAAACACTACCGCATATCAGCGACTTAGTCGTAGATAGGTGGGGTCACCAACTAGGTGAAGAAACAGTGTTAGAAGCTTATGACTGGGTAGTTGAGGTTATACATGACTATCACCGAGTTTACGAGCCCTATCAGTCTATCAAACATAGTGATGTAGAATACTTTTTTAACATATGGTGTGACCAGCATTTTGCTGACCCTGCACCTGCAGAGCCTCACGATGAGTGGGGTGCACCCTTACAGGAGGCAAACTAATGGCAAATAAATTTCATTACGGCAACGGTTATAACAGCATGAACTCTATAGCCATAGTATGGTCTATCGAAGACGTAAAACAGCAATTAGATGAATGGTTTCCACAACTAAAATATACAGAAGATGATTGTATGGAAGTTTTATATTCGGTACAAGATAACCATGATGCTAATTATGGAATAACTTGGGAAACTATACACGCTAATATAGAAAATCATTGGTACGATGAACTTAAAAAATTAAAGGAGGAAGATGATGGGTAAAGTTATAGATAGAATTAAAATACCACCGCATTTACGTCATTTATCCGAGTGGCGATTACGTGCATTATTTTATTTATTTAGAGGACATGTATGAAACTAGAAGAGAAAATGAGTTTACTTAAATATAAAACTAAAACTGAATATTATCAAAATGAACATATTAGTCACGGAAGACCGACATCTAAACTACCATTTAGACGAGGTGTAGGTTGTCGATGGCAACCTATTAGTAGAGTCGAAGAGTGGGCTGAAGAACGTGGACTTATAAACGAGAATGGTCCTCTACCATTACCCGATAAACAAATGATAAAACTATTAGAAGAAGTTGGTGAAACCGCTAGAGCTCTACTCTACGATGATATCGATGAATTACGCGACGGTATAGGAGACTGCATAGTGTGTTTGATAGTATTAGCAGCACAATGTAATATGACATTAGAAGAGTGTATGGATGCTGCATGGGACGAGATAAAAGACCGTAGTGGTAAACTCGAAAATGGTTTATTCAAGAAAGATGGCGACTCGTAAGCTAGGTTACATTGGCGTTGCTCTTTTATATACTATAAGGGTAAGTTAATCAAACTATTAGAAAGGAGAAATTATGACTTGTAGAGTATGTAATGAACAGATACCCGAGGGCAGATTGTCCTTAGGTTATGTGACTTGTTTAGCATGTGGTGAAGCCGCAGCTAACCAGTTAGCGGAAAGCCGCAAAAAGCAGACTGCACCTGCTTACAATAAAGGTGCATACCAATATATAACTATTAATGATACTAAGAGTATCGGGAGATAACTATGAATAATGTTACGAATTTAGATGACCGCAGATGTAGTATTTGCGACGGACATATCGAGCCTTTGCGTAATGACGCAGGTGAGGTTGTATGGGAAGGCGGCAACAATGCTGAGCCTGTTAATGACGGTAGGTGTTGTAACGACTGTAATATGACAGTTGTGATACCTGCACGTATTTCACAAATGGAGGGCTAATATGAATCTAACTGATAAACAAAAAGAGTATTTACCATACTTTGTTATGCTAGACCTTATGCAAGAGTCAGGACAGATGAATATGTTCGGAGCACCTGCAAAACTACGAGAAGTTCATCCTGAGTTAGGTAGACGTGAGTCTATCGATGTTGCTAGTGAGTGGATGAAAAGTAAAACGACAGGAGGTAGGGATGCTAGCTAAAAAACTACGAGAAGTACACCGAAACGAAAACCCTGTTTTGAAAGAAGTAATGAGGCTTAGAGACGTTTACGATAAAACCTATGAAAAATATGATAAGCGTATGGATAAACTTGTAGAAAAAAGAGATTACGAGTTAGAGTATATATGGAAATCTATTATGGATGAAGAAGAAAAAGTACCTGAAGAGTTGAAGTTTCTTATCCCGAACAGGGAGGTATCTCATGGGTCTTGATTGTTATTTAGTACACGGCAACGACCGTGACAAACCATTTACTCACGAGGACGCAGAAGAAATAAAAGATGTCCAATTATGTGGAGGTATGCTCAGCGGTGGCGGTAGCGACGGTTCGTTTAGAGGCAAAGTATATGAACCTTTTGTTGATAAAGTTATGGGAACAGAAGGTATATGGCATCCTTATGATGACGAAGACGCTCACATAACTGCTGATGAACTTAAAGAACAAGCTAAGCAGATTGAGGTGGGTTTGTCAGCGTTCAAACCAGGAGAGACTATATCGATACCACATCCTTGGTACGATGAGAATGCTGAGTATGAGTATAAAGAACTAAAAGACCTCGCTACTTTGTTACATGTGGCAGGTTCACGTGGTGCAGTAATGCTCTGCTGGTATTAAATGAGATTGCTGTTTGCTATAATATATATAGTAATAAATAAGAAAGGAGAAATTTATGAATACTAAATATTTGAAAGAGCCTGAAGGCGATTTTTACGAACGTGTCAAGAACACTTTACCTTGTAATATGGACGAGTGGACTGACAAACAGCTGAAGTCTCAGTATGTTGATGCGAAGCCTGACTTCTATAAAGAGATGATTGAGTCTGTAGCCAATCGTAGAGGCTTAACTTTATAAAGAGAAATTCATCACCCCTAAAAGCTCCTCGATGAATTGTTCTTTGACCCTGCTTCGGCGGGGTTTTTTATTGCCCTATTATTCTATTGTATTGTTATCTGGTAAAAGAAAAAAGTTTTTGAAAATAATTCTCTTGATTGGCTAATATCACTAATATACTAATAGAATCAAGCTACAAGGCTCTTGGTCAGTGGATTGTTGTGAGTATCAAAAGTAATAGATTTTCTATTAGTTATTACAAATGTATGGTAAGATACCTAGAGGGCATGAGAAAAGTATATAATAATATTGTTTTACAATAATATATTAATAACATTATGCAAACCCAGGAGATACGAATGAAACAGCTAACATACACCTCATTAATGCCGACCGAAGATGGTAAAGCTTTCATTGATGACAAGGGTAAGACTTGGCAACCGCTCAACTCTAAACAAAAACTGTTTTGTAAAGAGTATTTCAAAGGACAAACAGCCACTGAAGCTGCTGTCAAAGCAGGGTATACCAAAGACAGGAAGGGTGCGAAGACACAAGGCAGTGTATTACTAAATCATAACCCTGTTGTACGAAACTACCTCATAGACTTGGAAATCTCAGCCTCTGAGAAGGACGCAGTTTCCCTAGAGAATCATTTGTCCACTCTCCACGAACTACGGGAGGAGGCAAAAGAACAAGGTCAGATATCCGCAGCTATCACAGCAGAGGTCCATCGAGGCAAAGCTGGTGGACTCTACATTGATAGACGCGAGATACTTACCGCGAAGATTGACATGATGTCCAAAGACGACATACTTACTCGACTTGAAGAGATGATCAAGAGACGAGCAAGTGATTCGAACGTCATCGAAGGTGAGTTTACCAAAAAGGATTGAGCTCACTCTATCGTTTGCTCTACTACTCTACTCTATCAATCACTCTACTCTACTCTATACACTGACCACGTTCCCTTACCCATACACTGTTCTCTTTGTCTCTTCGTCTCTTCTTCCATTGTTCGTTGTCCCCTGTAATCTGTCCATTATTAGTGCATAAAATAAAAGTAAATAAGTTTAGTTCTTTGGTATACATTCGCAAAGTAAAGCAGTATGATATATGTAAGTTCAGCAATTAAGCTGGGTGGTTTTTCAAGAAAGGAGAAATACTATGAAAAACAAAACTATAGAAAAGAAAGCAACTAATAACTTCACTTCATTTAAAGTGCAAGGTAATGGAAGAAGATTTGATAAGTCTTCAGTCATCACTTTGAATACTGTTGCTAACGCTAACAAGCTACCTCATCAGGCACAGTGCATCCTATCCGCACTTGCTAGGGCTGAGGGCAACAGTCTGACTGTTGAACAGCTAATAGGTGAGGACGTTGCAGGATTAAATTCAGCACTTGACAAAGTAGCTGAGTTCAATACAGTCCAGACCCCTGCCAAGATCTGGCAGTTCTACAAGAACAGGCTAATCAAGTCTGACTTCATCACAGTAGCTTAACAGCTACTGACTGACGAGCCCACTGCATCGCGGTGGGCTTTTCTTTGCCTGTCTTCCTCTCTTATTCGTCTACTCTATCTGCTCCGCTACTCGCGTATTCGCGACCCCTATACCCCCTTTTTCGCTTACTCGCTGGGACCCACCCGCCCGCCCCTGGACTTGCATCCTCTTTTGCAACTAGTTTATGAATAAGTCCCTATGATAAAAATTTTGCGAGAAAAAATTTTTTCGAATATACTTTCAAGATGGCAGGCATATTAGATATACTCACAGACGCTCCAAAATTCAATGTTCAAAAACCTGAAGGCATGTTTGCGGGTCCTTTAGTTATGTCGGAAGCACCAAAACCTAAAGAGCCAAGCAGACTTAATGAGTTATTATCAGAACTGAATGAACAAGACCGTTTTGATGCTTTAGAAGAAATACGAAAATCAGATAGAAAATCTTTCTCCCCTGATTATATTTATAAAAAAGAGTATAAGAAAAACCCATACAGCTTCTTCGGTGACGGGTACGACGCTAATGTTGATTCTAAAATAAACCCAGAAGCAATGGAAACAGAGTTTTCTGATTTTATACAACTATTTAATGACCCTAAAAACATGAAGAGTATCATGGGTTCCGAAACTTTTTCTCCGTTTGCACAAGACCTAATCCCTGATATAGCTAAGTACAAAGACCAACACCAAGCACTACCAAATAGTTTTAAAGACTTTTTAATGAATAGATACACAACAAAAACATAATGGGTTTTAAAATAAGTTTGGTTCTTGGAGCTTTATTGGTAGCTTCTTTGGCAGGTTCTAAATACCTGTTCGACCAATTATCGCAATCTAAAGCTAATCAAATAGTTCTTGAAAGTAAAATAACCGAACAAAATGACTCAATTAAACAATACCTAGCTAAACAAGAACAACTATCCACGGACCTTGGTTTGTTAGAAACCGAAAAACAAAACGCACTTCGTGAAGTCAATAAACTAAGACAAACATTTGCTAAGCACGATTTAGATAACCTCGCATTAAACAAACCAGGATTAGTAGAAAAGATTGTTAATAAAGGTACAAAACAAGTAATGAATAATCTTGTTGATATAACTACGGTAAAAGAAGATGAAACAACTACTAATTAGTATTAGTTTATTAATCGCGGTCAGTGGTTGTTCACTAATACCAACTAAACCCGTAGAAGTAAATACTATAGCATTACCCGCACCCATGTATCACCCACCACTGCCGTTAGAAATACAAGCCGTTGATGTTGAATGGAAAGTCCTTACTCCAGAAATTATGGCAGAATACCTACAACTCGTTGAAGAAGGTAAAGCTCCTGCGGTTGCCTACTATGCGTTAACCACACCCCAGTATGAAAATTTATCGATGAACATGGCTGAAATAACTAGATATACTAAAAACATCCTATCTATTGTTGAGTATTATAAAGAATACGATAACGATGAAGAATAGACAATGGCACGGTGGCAAAGGCAGTAGACCAAGACCCATGGACCAAGACAAGTTCAACGAGAACTTTGATAAAATTTTTAAACATAAAAAGAAAGCTATTCGCAAAAAACCACCCGCGAACCAAGAACTCCACTCATAAGCTTTTCTCCTTTACTTTTATTTAATCACTTTTCTTTTCAAATGGTCAGCGTTTAGCATATACTTGGCACATGGCTAATGGAACGATAGAAGCATACGAACCCTCACCGTTGGAAAACCAACAACAAGCTATTGCTAATTTTCTATTAGATAAAGGTCTTATATCAGATAACTATCGTGCACAACGATTAGCGGAAAACATGACGTTTATGTCTGAATTTATTCCAGGATTCGGTGACGTACAAGGATTACGTGAAGGTAAGTTCATGGTAGACGAAGGTAATCCTATGATGGGTGGGATAATGATGGGAGCAAGTATGTTGCCTTTTATTCCTGGGTCAGCACTTATGCGTAAAGCTGAAAAGTTACAAGCAAAAATTAAACAAGAAAAATTTAACGAACAACGTGAACTAAGAAATATGGGCTCTGGTGATGGGAATGCGGCACAAGAAGCTGCAGAACGAGCTAGGAAAAAACATCAAAAAGCACAAAGACAACTTGACGAAATGATAGCTAAAGAAAAAGCTACCCCGAATCTAGAACCAAAAGTAACTCCTAAAGAAACACCGAAAGTAGTACAACAAGAATTAAACCTTAGTTCTTCTCCAACGATACCTAAATCTATGCTACGAGACATGCAAGACGATTATATAAAATCAAGAAAAGGTCCGACAGAAATACCTCCTGTTTTATACGACCGAAGAAGTATGGATGACGAAGCTTTAGATTTTGATAAAGCGTTTTTACGAGGAGAGTACACTACTAATAACCCAAATCCTAATTTTCCAGGAAGTATTCAGTTCACAGGGAAAAATTTTCCTGACAGATACACTTATGGTTCTGGTTATACCGATCTTTTAACAGACTCTAAAAAATTAAAAGAATTAAAATTAGAAACAGGTCCTGATTTACGTTATAGCACACAACAAGACCCTACTTTAATACAAGACGCATTCTCAGGACAATACCCTGAGTTAAAACAATTATTTCATGGAAGTCAAAACAAAGGAATTAAAAGTTTAGAACTCCCAACAGGAAACACAAACGTTTCTACAGGAGGTATATTTTCTACAGTAGACCCTGCAGACCCTCGATTTAAACAATTTGCTAAAGGTTTAAAAAGTAGAGGAGCCGAAGGTTCAGGATATGTTTTAAAACCTAACTTCAAAAAACCTTTAGATATAAACGATATGCCTGATGATATGTTAAAAACATTACAAGACATAGAAATGTATAGAGGACGTCCTAGTAGGGGCGGAGCTAAAAAACTAGATTTTGATATAAACACTGTATTACGAGGAAGCCCTATGACAGGAGGTAAAACACCTTCTGGAATAGATAAAGAATTTGCAGATATTTTTACAGGACAAGGATACGATGCATTACGTTTTCCGCCAAGAGGAATGAAAGGAGAACGAAGCACTATGTTATCATTAGACCCAAGTAATTTAGAAATAGTAGACGAAATACCGTATGACCAACTTGATGATTTTATAAGAACATTATTAAATGACCTCTAATGCTGATAAGCTAAAAGCTTTAAAAAACATAGACCTATCACATTTAGATAAAGCAGAAGCTAAAGAGTTTACTGTTTTATTAGAAGAATTAACTAAACGTGAGTTTCAAGAAGAATCAACAAGTACCTTTATGCATTTTGTTAAAGCTATTTGGTCTGAGTTTATAAATGGCGACCATCATGTAAAAATGGCTAAAGCTTTTGACGACATTGCTAGTGGTAAGTTAAAACGTTTAATTATTAATATGCCTCCTAGACATACAAAATCTGAGTTTGCGTCTCATTTGTTTCCTGCCTATTTATTAGGTAAAAACCCTAAACTAAAAATTATAGAAGCTACCCACACCGCTGACCTTGCAGTTAACTTTGGTAGAAAAGTTAGGGATTTAATTGACGGAGAAGAATACAGAGAACTGTTTCCCGATACAGAACTAAAAGCAGATAGCCGTTCTGCTGGTAAATGGTTAACTAATAAAGGCGGAGAATATTACGCGGCAGGTATTGGTGGTGCATTAGCAGGAAGGGGTGCTGATTTGTTTATTATTGATGACCCACATTCTGAACAAGACGCTATGTCCGATAAAGCCATGGACGAAGCTTACGAATGGTTTATGTCGGGTCCTCGTCAAAGGTTACAACCAGGAGGTGCAATCGTTATCGTTATGACCCGTTGGAATAAAAAAGATTTAACAGGTAGATTAACTAGGAAAATGGCACAAGACGAAGGCTCTGACCAATGGGAGATTATTGAGTTCCCTGCTATATTACCTAGCGGTAAACCTCTTTGGAAAGAATTTTGGAAACTGCCTGAACTTGAAAGTATTAAAGCTTCCGTTAGTCCGTCTAAGTGGGCGGCTCAATACATGCAAAGACCAACAGGAGAAGGTATTTCGATTATACCTAAAGAATGGTTTATGGTTTGGGAAGAAAACACACCACCGAAATGTGATTACATAATTCAAAGTTATGATACAGCGTTTTTAAAATCAGAAAGAGCTGACTTCACGGCTATAACAACTTGGGGTGTTTGGTATCCTGATGGAAAGATAGGTGAAGAAATATACCACGGGAATGAAGCACATTTAATTTTGATAGATTGTATAAAAGAACGTTTTGATTTTCCTGAATTAAAAAATGAAGCACTACGTTTGTATGAGTATTGGACTCCTGATACAGTAATTATTGAAACGAAAGCTAGTGGTATACCTCTAGTACAAGAATTACGTAGAGTAGGTATTCCTGTAAATACTTTTAGTCCAGGAAAAGGTCAAGATAAAATCGCAAGATTAAATTCTGTATCACCTATTTTTCAAGACGGACGCGTTTGGGTTCCTGATAATCGTTTCGGTGAAGAACTTATGGAAGAAGTTTCTGACTTCCCTTCAGGTGAGAATGATGACCTTGTTGATGCTACAACATTAGCGTTAGCTAGGTTTAGAGAAGGTGGTTTTTTACAATTAACGAGTGACTATTTTGAGGAAGAAGAGTATTATGATGGGGAAAGGGTTTATTATTAATCAAAATCATACTATGATTTATCAACATGGCTATTGAAAAACAAGCAATTTCGGCAGTTCCTAATAATCAAGAAGCAGTTGAACTTGAAATCATGGAACAACCTGAAGAAGAAACTGAACTTTTTGTTCAACCTGACGGTTCTATTATTCGTGGAAGCGACATGGAAGACGAGACGCCTTCTAAGTTTGGAGAAAACTTAGCAGAGCAATTAGAAGACAACGAATTAAGCACAATAGCTACAGAATTAGTCGGCTCTTTTGAAGATGATTTAGATTCTAGAAATGATTGGTTCACAACATACACCGAAGGATTAGATTTATTAGGAATAAATTCCGATTCTAGGTCACAACCTTTTGTTGGTGCTTCAGGAGTTCATCACCCGATACTCGCAGAAGCCGTAACTCAATTCCAAGCACAAGCATACAAAGAAATGCTACCCGCAGGTGGACCTGTCGATACAGAAGTTTTAGGAATGACTGATGATGCTAAATTAGAAAAAGCAAATCGTGTTAAAAACTTCATGAATTATCAAATAACTTATAAAATGGAAGAGTATGACCCAGAAATGGACCAGCTTTTATTTTATTTACCGTTATCAGGTTCAGCATTTAAAAAGATTTACTATGACCCTTCTTTCGGACGTGCAGTAGCACGTTTTGTTAAATCAGAAGACTTAGTTGTTCCTTATTACGCAGTAGATTTATTAACTTCTCCTAGAATTACACACGTAATTCACATGAATGAAAACGAATTACGTAAACTACAGCTGTCTGGTTTCTATAAAGACACCGAAATGATGAGTCCAGGAGGCGGAGTAGACAATACTGAAGTAGATGATAAGATTGAAGAACTTCAAGGACTAACTAGAACTATAAGTGATGAAGAATTTACTCTTTTAGAGATGCATGTCGACCTAGATTTAGAAGGATACCAAGATACAGACGAAAATGGAGAAGAAACAGGTGTAGCATTGCCTTATGTAGTAACTATTTGCAAAGATAACAACAAAGTTCTCGCAATTAGGCAAAATTACAAAGAAAATGACCCCATGAAGAAGAAAATAGAGCATTTTACGCACTATAAATTTCTTCCAGGACTAGGTTTTTACGGTTTTGGCTTAATTCACATGATGGGCGGCTTAACTAAGTCAGTTACAGCTATTTTACGCCAATTAATAGACGCAGGAACACTTTCTAACCTTCCAGCAGGGTTTAAATCACGAGGTTTAAATATTCAACGTCATGATGACCCATTACAACCAGGAGAATGGAGAGATGTAGACGCTCCAGGAGGAAGATTACAAGATGCTTTCCTTCCGCTACCTTATAAAGAACCAAGCGGTACTTTAGCTACGTTATTAGGAGCATTAGTTGATTCTGGTAAAAGATTTGCGGCTACTGTAGAAAACCCAACAGGGGATGGTAACTCTGAAGCTCCTGTAGGGACAACAGTCGCTTTGATGGAAAAAGGACAAAGAGTTATGTCCGCAATCCATAAAAGACTACATTACGCACAAAGAACTGAGTTTAAAATATTAAAAAGAGTGTTTGGTGAGTTTTTACCTGCTGAATATCCCTATCAAGTACAAGGTGGCTCAGAAAACGTATTTAAACAAGATTTTGATAATTCTGTAGATGTTATTCCTGTAAGTGACCCAAATATTTTCAGTATGACCCAAAGAATTACTTTAGCTCAAACACAGCTACAAATGGCACAAGCAGCACCTGATTTACATGATTTAAGAGCTTCTTACCGAAAAATGTATATAGCTTTGAATATTAAAGATATAGACTCATTATTACCTCCAGAACAAGAAGTACCACCACGTGACCCTATTAGTGAACAACAATCAGCAATGACAGGTAATCCTATAAAAGCTTATCCGTTCCAAAATCATGAAGCGTACATACAAGCTCATTCTTCGTTTATGCAAAATCCTATGGTACAACAAAATCCTATAGCGATTCAATCCATAGGTGCAAATATACAAGAACACCAGTCTATGTTATATAGACAACAAATAGAACAAGCTATGGGTCAACCTTTACCACAACTAGAAGACGGACAAATGCCTCCAGAAGTTATGAACGAAATAGCTATGATGGCGGCACAAGCAACACAACAAGTTACAGGTCAAGCACAAGCAATGGCACAAGCCGCAGCACAGGCACAACAAAACCCACAAATGGAAATGTTCCAACAACAATTACAGTTAGAAAAAGAACAGTTGATGCAAAAAGCAGAAGACGACGCAAGAGATGCACAACTTTCTGGAATGAAAGCAGAACTAGACGCACAAATCAAACGTGAAAAAATAGAAGCCGATTTAAAAGTACAAGATACTAAGTCTGCTATAGAATTACAAGAATTAGAGTTGAAAGCAAAAGCTGATGCTGATAAGAACTACAACGAACTAGTAAAAACAGTTCGTGATAGTAGACAATAAAATGGAGAAAAATAATGCGTGAATATTACGACGACAAAATGAAAAAGTATCCGTCGCCTTCTAAAAAGGCTAACAGAGCTGCTCCTAGTGAACCTAAAATGGTTGACAACACTAGAACAGAGTCTGTTAAAGCAGGTGAGTGCTTAGACAAGCCAGAAGAGGCTAAAGTCAAAGCGGCTTACGGACAAACAAAAGGACTTCTTTGGTATAGGTCAGTTAAATAAGTGGACTATATCATGGCTACGGAGCATTTGCTCCGTAAATATCGTGAGAGAAAAGAAGCTCTTACGCAAACGTTAGCTGCTGGAAGTATTGAGAACTTTGAACAATACCAAAGGATAGTTGGCGAAATAGCAGGTTTGAGTTTCTGTGAACAGGAGATTCAAACTTTACATTCTAATATGGAGGATGCAAATGACTAATAAAGTCGAAACAAAAACTGTTCCAGATAGGGTATTAAGGGATTTTGGAAGTGATAAAGCTGCTCCAGACGCAAGTCTAGAACCTGTTATTACTCCTGAGAACTTAGACTCTCATGCGGAATCGCTACCTAGACCAACTGGGTATCGAATTTTAATATTACCTTTTACAGCGTCTACTGTAACTAAAGGCGGTATACATTTAGCTAAAGCAACTGTTGATAAGGAAAGACTTGCAACTGTTGTTGGTTATGTTGTCGCGTTAGGACCAGATGCGTATAGTGACCCACATAAGTTCCCTGAGGGGGCTTGGTGTAAAGAAGGTGATTGGGTAATCTTTGGCAGATATGCTGGAGCTCGTTTTCAGATAGAAGGTGGCGATATGCGTCTTCTAAATGATGATGAAATTCTAGCCTGTATAGATAATCCCGAAGCAATTTTATCATAACAATCTTGAGGAGGACTCATGCAAAATAACGAAGCAGAAAAAATAGAACTAGAACTTCCCGAAGGGGAAGTAGACATACACGCAGCAGACGTTGATGATTCAATCAAAGACGAAGTAGTTGTTGAACAACAACCTGTAGCGGAAACTCAACCAAAAGACGAGTTAGACGAAATAAGTGATTCAGTACAAAAACGTATTGATAAACTTACTTATAAAATGCGAGAAGCAGAAAGACAGAGAGATGAAGCTGTTAATTATGCTCAAAGCGTAAATCAAACAGCATCAAGCTTAAAAGAAAAGTTAAAGAACTCAGACTCTTCCCTTTTCAAAGAGTACGACAATAGGGTACAATCTGAAATAGCAGGAGCCAAACAACTTTTAAGAGAGGCTCAAGATGCAGGGGATGGCGAGGCGGTTGCTAATGCAACTGAAAAACTTTCTAGAGTAAGTGCCGAAGCAGAAAATCTAAGAAGATTATCAGCTCAGCAACAAGTCAGAGAGAAAAACCAAGCACAAGAAGTTCCCGTAGAACAGTATCAGCCGACCCTACAGCCTCAGGCTAGTGGACCTGATCCAAAAGCAGAGAGATGGGCGGCTAATAATAAATGGTTTGGAGATGATCAAGCAATGACGTTTGCAGCATTTGGAATACATAAAGAACTTGTCGAGGGTGGGATAGACCCAACTTCTGACACGTACTATTCCGAAGTAGACAAACGTATGCAAGAAAATTTCCCACACAAGTTTTCAGAAGAGCAATCTGCACCCGTGCAACAGGTTGCTGCCTCTAGCAGAGGTGCTAGTGGTAAAAAATCATCACGCAAAATCAAGCTAACACCAAGTCAAGTAGCAATAGCTAAAAGACTGAATGTGCCGCTAGAAGAATATGCTAAGCATATCGAAGGAGTATAAAATGACAGACGATAATAAAACAACAGACGTCACCACTGACCGTAACTCACGGTCTGCAGAGACACGAGCCTCTCAAACTCGCAGAACGCCTTGGAAACCCCCGTCAATGTTAGACGCACCTGAAGCACCTCCTGGATATCAATTCAGGTGGATTCGTGAAGCTACTAGAGGACAAGATGATAAATCTAATATGTCTAAACGTATTAGAGAAGGATATGAACCTGTGAGAGCAGAAGACTATCCTGATTTCGAAGCCCCTACAGTAGATAGCGGAAGCAACAAAGGAGTAATTGGGGTTGGAGGTTTAATCCTTGCTAAAGTACCTGTCGAAACTGCTGATGAGCGTAATGCTTATTTTTCAAACCAAGCACAATCTGCTATGGACGGTGTAGACCAAAACTTTATGCGAGAAAGTGATTCTAGAATGCCTATAAAAGATAGTGATATCCAAAGGACTTCTAAAGTCGCGTTTGGTAGTAAACCTACCAATAAAGGAAATTAATAATAACAATGTATATAGACAAAGGAGATAATCATGGCTAATACAAATAAACCAGATGGTTTTACTCCCGCATATCATATGTACGGTGGTGTTATTCGTCCTGCTAAAATGAGAATCGCGAGT
>Ga0209535_1000130_pt1 | contig 47752 bp, 48 predicted proteins | sample LinPmetageLP28_FD_184041 | JGI IMG/M metagenome (GOLD analysis project Ga0209535, IMG submission 184041) | Marine viral communities from the Pacific Ocean - LP-28 (SPAdes) (version 2) | ecosystem: Environmental > Aquatic > Marine > Oceanic | place: Pacific Ocean | collected 2009-08-22 | reverse complement strand
AAAAAGTAGGTGGAAAAATAAAAAGCGGAGCTAACAAGAAATTGGCAGGTCTTAAAGCTAGAAGAGAAGCTAAAAAAAGAGCTATAGCAGCAGCTAAAGCTAAACGTGAATCTGTTAGAGGAGGAAAAAGGCCAATCAAAAAAGGACCAACAAAAAGAGGATTACCACGGGATAGTAAAGACGAGATGAAAAAGGCGAAAAATGCCCCAAAACGTGGTAGTGCAGCAGCTAAAGCTAAAGCAGCAGCAGGAGCTAAAGCGGCAGCAGCAGCTAAAGCAGCTAAAGCTAAAGCAGCAGCAGGTAAAAAGCCAGCTAAACCAAAAACAGCTCCTAAAGCAGGTAAAGCTGAATTTACAGAAAGAAAAGCTAAACCTAGAAAAGTAGAAAAGAAAGCTAAACCAAAAGCAGAAGTAAGAGATGAAGCTGCTAATGAAAAGGCTGGAGCAACTGTAGCTGGAATGTCAATGATGAGAGGACCTGCTAAATACGGTAAAATCCAATATGGAAAAAGTTCAAAACCAACTTACTCTAAAGGTAACGGAAGACCGGTTGGCAAAGGATTAAGCATGATGGGACACCCTTCCTTTATAAACAAAGGAAAAAAAGGCGGTAAAGGTAAAAAATAATCACCTTGGCAGTCATATATTCTTACCCATTAAAAACTACCCCACTAGGAGACGATCGTATGATTGTCTCCGATATGGGAGATAATAACAAAACTAAGCAATTAAGATTAACAGACTTAAAGACGTTAATAAATACTACTTATACACTAGCAACAAAACAAGATCCAACGCCTGGTATAAACGCCGTTGACTTAAGACTAATTGATAGTGATGGTGTAGATGTTTCAACAACTAAATTTAAAGGTGTAGGTAATTATATAAGTATAACAACACCTATAAATAATCAAGTAAATATAGAAGCTTTAACTGCAGATGCTAATTTTATTTATTCAGGTAATCAAAGTATAGCTTCCACAACTTGGACTATAGTTCACAATCTCAACAAATATCCCTCTGTCACGGTGGTTGACACGGCAACACAAACGATTTATGGTAGGGTAGACTACCCATTACAAAATAAAGTAGTAATAACATTCGCAAATCCTATAAAAGGACTTGCATTTTTAAATTAATAATAATGGCAATATCATTTTTAGATGACATAAACTTAAACGACTTAGAGGCACAAAACTTAGTTGTGCAAAACTTAGGTTCTGACCCTACTGGTGTAGAAGGTAAAATAATATATAATACAGGAACTAATACTATAAAATACTATAACGGCACTGGCTGGATAAGTTTGCCAGATGGACAGGGTATAACTGGTAGTGGTACAGCTGGAACAATACCTATATTTACATCTAATGCTGAAATTGGTAATTCAGATCTTCAAGTTTCTGGTACAGGATCAAGTTCATATTTAGAGATTGCTTATCCACTTGTAACAGTAAAATCATTACATGTCCAAGCAGATTTAAGAGATACTAATGACCAAACAGGTACTGCTGGACAATTACTATCCTCTAAGGGTTCTGGTAACGGTATTGACTGGATAGACGCTCCGGTTAGTTATACTGGTTGGGATGTTACTGATGGATTTTCTAATGGCCCTTTTACTATTGGAGATGGTAATGATGTGGAGTTTGCAGGAAGTGGAGCAGTAGTTGCTACAGCTAGCGCAGTTGTTGGTGGAGCTAAGGTGACTTTTGAACTAAAACCCAACGTTAGTATAACAGGAGATTTAACAGTAGGCGGCGGTGATATAACCTTAAGTGGTACAGGTCGTATTCAAGGTGTTGACACAGTTACTACTGGAACAGACGCTGCATCGAAACAATATGTAGATAATGCTATATCAGGATCTGGATCCTTGATATTTCAAGGTGGTTATAATGCTGCTACTAATACACCTAACTTAGACAACACTCCAACTCTTGATATTTTAAAAGGATGGACATATGTTGTAACAGTTGGTGGTAGTTTCTTTACTGAAACAGTTGAGGTAGGTGATTTACTTATAGCTGAAATAAATGATCCAACTACGTTAGCTAATTGGACAACTGTACAGAACAATGTTGATATAGCGACGTTAACAAATGTAGGTATAGGTAATGTTATACCAAGCACACTTAATGATCAGTTAGGTATTGGTGTTGTGTATAACGGATCAGGTACTGCAGCTCTTGGCTTAGATATTGATGGTCTAACAGAGTCCGGTGGAGTAGGTAGCACTGCTCAAGCAGATGATTTATTAGTTTTTCAAGATGTTAGTACAACACCAAATAAGAATTATAAAATAACAGTAGCAAACTTATCTACAGCAATTGGAGCTTCTGGGGCTTTATTTGCTACTGGATCAGGGTCTTCTGTATATTTTATAACTCACAATTTTGGCACTAGAAATGTTATTGTTGAGGTATATGAAACTGCTAGTCCTTATCAAACAGTATATGGAACAGTTACTAGACCTAATCTTAATCAAATAAAAGTAGAATTTGGATCAACCACTGGAGGTTTAACATTTATGTGTAAAAAATTATAATATAAAATCAAATTTAAATAAAATCAAATGGCAATAAAATTTTTAGACAATTTAAATTTATCAACTATAGCTAACGCAAGTGTTGATACTGACAAATTTTTAGTAAGTGATAGTGGTGTTATTAAATATAGGACGGGTTCACAAGTTAGATCTGATATAGGCGCAGGTACTGGAAATGGAACAGTAACCTCAACCAATGGATCTAGCTCTAGATTAGCTGTTTTTTCTACAGCAAGTAATATAAATGGACCTTCTTCTCTTTTGTTTGTTAGTGATAAAAACCTTGTAATAGATGCTGCAAGCGCTAAGTTATCAATTAGTGACACAGACGAAGAAATTTCAGAACCTAAAATTGAATTTTTTCAAAGCGGTAGTTTAAGTTCTCAAATAGTTATTAATAAACAAGCAAATGTTAGTATCCTAACAAAAGATGGATTTGGTAATCAAAAATTTCGTTTGAATATTGAGGGTTCAAATGGTAGCTTATCGCTAAATTCTTATACTGCTTCAGCAATAGCAACTGGTGTTACGGCAATAAATCCAAATCAAAATTTCTATCCTGTTGGAACTGCATCTGATACTACAACTGATTTAGCAGTTGATCAAGACGGCAATGTAGTAAGAACAACTCAAGAAGCAACTTGGAAATTAACAAGAGCTCAAGTAGATGCTTTAACTACTTCATCTACTGGCACTACATTATTAAGCGCACCTGGAGCTGCAAATAAATTTACAATAATAGAAAAAGTAACCTTTTTAATACAGTTTGCTTATAATGGTAATCAAATGGCAGGCAACCAACAATATGAGATATTGCAAGATGGTAATGTAGCTGATCAAATTGCTATTTTAAATGGGAACAGGGTGAATGATATCGCATATAGAGGCGGAAGTACTAATACTTCTGGAATATATGAGCATGATACTGGGTATGCAACTTTAAACAGAACTTATAAGCCAAATACAGCAACAACAATAAGAAGATTAAATACAAGTGCTTTAAATACAGCTATTACTACAATGAGTATCAAAATGAGATACAGGGTTTATGATATAGCAACTTTTTAAAATAAGTAAATTAATGCATTAATGAGTGATAACTATAATAGGTTAAATTAAATAAAATATAATGAAAAAAATAGATGTAAAAGATTTTAAAAAAATATCTAAATTAAAACAAGAATTAAACGTAGCTAAAGAAGAATTATTAACTTTTGTCATAGTTGAAAAAAATATCAAAAAAAAGATAATTGATCTAGTTACTAAACAAGATGAGATTAAAATAGAATTTAGTAAAAAATATGGAGATGTAACCATTGACTTAAGTAATGGTAATATATCAAAACCTAAGTCAGAACCAAAAAATAAAAAATAAAAAACACAAAACCAAATGACGTTTTTATATACCCGTACTAATTCGTGGAATAGTACACCGCAAGAAAAACCAACAGAAGAAACAATAAAAGTATGGAATCATATCTCACAGAAGAAGAACTGGAGGATAGTTCAATTACCTAATGGATTTTTACAAACCGAATATAATAGCATGGAAGATCCAGAAGATTGGATTGATGTTACCAGACGAGAAACTCTAGGTGGAGCTGAGCAAGCAATAAATGCTTCTATAGAACACTACAAAAGAAAACTAGAATTTACCCAAGGCCCTAAGGTAGTTAAAACTTTTGAATAAATAAAATACAATTAAATTTAATATGGAAGAAATAAAGTTAGTAAAAGATTTGTCTTTTGGCGATAGTGCTAGAAGTCAAATCTTAACTGGCGTTGAGAAACTTACTAATGCAGTGAGCTCTACGCTAGGTGCAAGTGGAAAATGTGTTATATTAGAAGATGCCAATGGTATGCCACAAATAACAAAAGACGGTGTGACTGTAGCAAATTCAATTACATTACAACATCCTTTAGAAAATATTGGAGCTACTTTAATAAAAGAAGCAGCACAAAGAACTGTTAAAGAAGCTGGTGATGGAACTACCACAGCCACTGTCTTAGCTAAAGCAATACTAGATCAAGCTACTGAACATTCATTATTAGATGATGTTAGAGGCATGAACAAAGGTATAGAGTCTGGTTTAAAAAATATTATAAAGTATCTAGACAAAAACGCTAAAAAAGTAACAGGAAATAAAATAGATCAAGTAGCTACTATATCATCTAATAACGATAAGTTTTTAGGTAAGGTAATAGGTACAGCTTTTAAAATGGTAGACGAAACTGGTGTTGTTATAATGGAAACTACTGACAAAGCTGATACTACTGTTGAATTAATAGAAGGAGTTCAGTATGATCATGGTTTAGTTTCAAATCATTTTGTTACTAATAAAGAGCAGAATATATCTGAGTTGACAAACCCTTTGGTTTTAATTGCAGACTCCAATATAGACAATGTTAGGAAAATACAGAACATATTAGAGCATGTTATAAAGAATAATGATAGCTTGCTTATAATAGCTAATGTCGATGCTCAAGTACTTAATGCTTTAGCTATGAATAAAGTTAAAGGTAATATAAAGATAAACATTATAAATGCACCTCATTATGGTCTTACAAAAGCTGAGATGCTAGAGGATTTATGCGCTGTTACTGGAGCTACTTTAATAAACGAAGATCTAGGTGATGACATGGATTTAATAGAGATAGAGCATTTAGGTAGATGTTTAAAATCCACAACTACCCAACACGATACTTTATTAAAGGTTGATTTGTCTAAAAATACTAATGTAGATGAAATAATTTTAAGACTAAAAAAAGAACAGTCTACATCAAAAAATCCTAATACAATTATTAGGATAGAAAAAAGATTAGCTAGATTAAAAGCTAAAGTAGCTACTGTTAAAGTAGGTGCTAATTCTGAAATAGAATTAAAAGAAAAAAGAGATAGAGTAGAAGATGCTATTTGTGCTACTAAAGCTGCCATAAAAGAAGGTATACTACCTGGAGGTGGTGTAGCATTATTAAATGCTAGTTATCATTTGAAACCAACTTGTATTGGTGAAGAAGTACTTTACAGTGCTATAAGAAAACCAAATGAAATTATACTTAAAAATGCAGGTATAGATATACTTAAAAAACTAGATAAAGGAATAGGATTAGATGTGGTTACAGGAAATACGGTTGATATGGTAAAAGCCGGAATTATAGATCCTTTATTAGTTACAAAGAGTGCATTAACAAATGCAGCTTCAGTAGCTACTACTATATTATCTACAGATTGTGTTATAAATAATATAAGAATATGAAAGCAATAGGTAAATATGTAGTAATAAAACCAATAAAAGAAAGTAATACAAAAACGTCTGGTGGTCTTATATTAGCTGAAAAACAAAGAGAAGATATAAGATATAGGCAAGCTCTAGTAATAGAGCCTGGAACAGACGTTATAGAAGTAGATGCAGGAGATGAGATATATTACGATAAATCCTCTGGTTTTTCTATTGAGCTAAAAAACAAAAAATACAAAGTTATTAAAGAAAATGACATTGTTATAATAATATAAGTTATGAGTAGATTGCGTAAAGGTTTAAAATATAACGGCGGAGATATCGCAGAATCATTTAGATCTATGACTAAAGGTGGTGAATCACCTTTTGGATCAAGGTGGAGTGAAAGAATCCAAGAGCTTAGAGAAAAAGCTAAAGCCGCAGCAGAAGCTGCTAAACTAAAAGCTGCAGGAGACGAAGGCGATCCACCAGCAGAATCCACCAAAAACTCTACAAGATCTACTGATATAATACCACCAGACACCGATTACTCCAGAGGAGAAATTGGTGACTTTTTTCAAAGAGTTAAACTAGCAGAAGAAAGAGACGCACTTGAAGCTTTAAAGGGAGATATGGACAAGGAAGCTAATAAAGAAAAAGAAGAAGAGTACGATCCAGACTATAAAGATGCTGATGGTAATACTGTTTTTACAGATGATTACAGCAACACCATGTCTGGTAAAGACAGAAGAAAAGAGTCTAGAGCAAACAAAAAAGACATAAGAAAAAATACTAAGTTCTTTTCTAAAGGAAGAAGAGCAGCTAAAAAAGCAAATAGACAGCAGAAAAGAGCTGCTAGAAAAGGTGCTAGATGTATAAAGCTTGAAAAGAAAGGTAAAACTCACAAAAGGTTTTATAGAAAAAACTGTATGTAAATGAGAAGATTATCTTCTAAAGATTTAAAAGAATTAAATTTATTAAAACATTATAGAATAATAAGAAAGTGGGCTTGTAAAACTAGCTACCTAAATGACGCAGACTTAGAGCTGCTTATATATTTAGACGCTATAGAACACTTCACAAAGCATGATTTTAAACAAGGTACGTATTCCTATAGTTGGGACAACAGGCGCTGGAACAGATTATTGAAACAAGAGTGGATAAAGGTGTGGAGAGAAAGAAATCGCACTACTCAAAAATATCATATATATAAAGTTTCCTATAAGTGCAAACAACTAATAAGTCGTATGTACCGAATTATGTTAGGTGAAGAAGATATGCCTACAACAAAATTAGAAAAAAGTAATAGATATAGTTTTAAAGTAACAACTAAAGCTATTGAGTATGTTAACAAAGACAAAACAAGATAAAATGGCAAAAGTAAAAACTTTATTAGAAAGAAGATTGGAAGTAGCTAAAAACCCACAAGCAACTTTAGATCCAATAGAAAACAAAACAGCAGATGGCCAACAAGCTATTGTTGAACCAGTGGAAAAAGAACAAGAACCTATGAACAAAGATATATTAGACCAAGTAAATAAGAAAGATGAAGGTTTAACTATGTATCAAGGGCCTAGTTCTTACAATATGTCTGTACCTGGTAAAAAAATAGAATACATACAAGATTCTAGTCTTGGTGTTAATTCTAAAGGAAGTGCATTCCCTATGGTTAATCAACAGCAACAACCACCAATGATGCCTGGGCAAATGCCTGTACCTCAACCAGTGGCTAATAGAGCTGGACAAGCTAAAGATAGGAATGTATTATCAAATGACCCAAACATTAATCAACCTGAGAATAAAGTACCTTACAGCGATTATAAAAGAAATGACAGGTTTAGCGATATAGCTAGTAATCCAGGTGAACTATATAATAAACCACCAATGCAAGGTGAACCTAGTAATCCAGGTGAATTATATAACAAACCACCTTTGCCACAACAAAAAACTTTTGAACCTAATCAAGGTTTTGGAATGTATGATGGACCTAGTAATTATTCAAAAAATGATGCTATGGTAGATCAGTGCATGGCACCAGGTATGTATGATGGACCAAGTAAGGCTTTAGTAGGAGGTCAATCTAATTTACCAGAACACTTAAGAAATGCAATTGAAAATAGCGGTCCTGGTATGTATGATGGACCATCTTCTTATAATATGTCTGTACCTGCTAAAAAAATAGAATATATAGAAAGTTTTTCTAAATCTCCTATAGCTGGTTATAGTAAAAATATGGATCACGGTCATACTAAAATTAGCAAGCACAATGTTAAATCATCAATGAGAGATGATGCAGCTCATGCTAGTTACTTAAAAAGAGATATTAAATATGATGCTAAGCATGGTGGAAGCAATAAGCAAATGACTAATGATGAAAAGCATATTTCTAAATTAGCTGGTGACATAAAATACGACGCTAAGAAAAAAAGAAAATACGATAACGTGTAAAAGTAAAAATAATCCACGTGATTATATATAGTACACGTATATTATAAACAGTTAAAAACAAAATTATGCCAAGTTACGGAGAAAAACAAAGACCAGCAGGTAAAAAATTATCTTGCGGTTGTAAACCTTTAGGAACTAGAATTATGAAATCAAATAATTCTACAATAACACCAACTCTTAAAAAAATTGATAACATAAAATACAAGGGCAACCCTGTAATGTTAGCTAATAAATAATGGATTTAGAAAACTTAAAGTTATATTGCCTTAATATAACTTCATTCACAGTTGCAAGTCTCAACTGGATGGAACCAGTATTAGAAATAGTATTATTATTAATGACTATTGGATATACAACGCATAAGTGGTATAAACTTAAAAACAAATGAGATTAGTAAAAGAAATTATAATACATTGCTCTGCCACTAGAGAAGGACAAGATATACCGGTTGAAACTATAAAAGATTGGCATATTAACTCTAGAGGATGGAGCGACATTGGCTATCATTTCTACATCGAATTAGATGGAACTATTAAAAAAGGTAGAAATATAGATCGTGTCGGAGCTCACTGTAAGGGACATAATCGTAATTCAATAGGTATATGCTATTGTGGTGGCGTTGAGGCAGATGGTAAGACTCCGAAGGATACTAGAACACAAATACAAAAAGAAAGCCTGTTACATGTGCTTAAAACATTAAAAGCAATGTACCCAGATGCTATTGTTTATTCACACAACGAGTTTGCTAATAAAGCATGCCCGTCATTTGACGCTACAGAGGAGTATGAAAATATCTGAAAACACCGAGTTTAAAATTGATATAAAAACTGTAATTGGAATAATAATGTTAACAACAACATTTGTTGGTATGTATTATTCGTTGCAAGATGATATAACTGAAGCTAGGAACTTACCACCTATTGAAGTTAAAAGATTAGAATATGATCTGAAAGAACAATGGAATCATGCCAACATAAAAGATCTAAAAGAAAGAGTTGATATGATAGATGAAATGAATAGTATACTATCTGAAGAAATAAAAGTACTTTCTACACTAGTAAAAGATGGTACTAAAACTGATGGCAAGTTAGATGAGCTTGCTAAACAATTAAAAGATTTAAAGTCTAAAAAAAGAAAGTAATGGCAAAAAAACCTTGTTGGGATGGTTACGTTAAAGAAGGCATGAAGAAGAAGGGTAATAAGATGGTTAACAACTGTGTTAAGAGTAATGGCCTATCCCTACGTAAAACCACTAAAGGTAAAGGTAGAAATTTTTTATCTATAAAAGAAGGTGCTGGCATGACTAAAGCTGGTAGAGCAAAATATAAAAAACAAAACCCAGGCAGCACACTTTCTGCCCCTGTAACTGGGAAAGTTAAACGCGGAAGTAAAGCAGCTAAACGTAGAAAAAGCTTTTGTGCTAGATCTAAATCTTGGAAAGGCAAGAGAGGTATAGCAGCTAGAAAAAGATGGAAATGTTAAAAATAAATAATAAGATATGAGTAAGTTTAAAATGAAAAGTCCCTATGATATAGATCCTGTAGCTAGGTACGAGGTTCCATTTGCACCTGACAACATGCCTAACGATTCTGGTTTAATAGCAAAAGCTAATAAGAACGGAACTATGATAGTTGATAAGAACATACCTTCTAATTCTCCAATAAGAAAAAATGCAGAATCTCATGAGGATCATCATTTAAGAGATATGATGGATAACAAGCTTGATTATGATGACAAAGCCGTATATCATAACTTAGATGGTAAAGGTATTAAAATGGTGAGTAGAGGCGATTTTCAAGAAAGTGATAAAACACTACCATGGGAGAAAGATGCTTACGCAGCGGGTGATAATCTTGAAGAAAAAGATATGAGACCTAATCCTGAAAAGCTAGATGGTCCTCCAAATATGTATGAGCATGATACACCGTTATCGTTTGTAAAACAAATGGGTAGAAAAAGAAGAGAGCAAGATCAAGACAAGGTTTCTATGAGCGAAAGATTTGGTATGGGTATGGTTAAGAAATTTGGTTGTGGTCCACAAGCTAATGTAGAAGTTTCTAAAGGAACAGATGTTAGTGGTAATGAAGAAGGTGAAAGTGAAAAAGATAAATTAAAAAAACAAGCCAAAGCAAATGCAGAAGCTGAGTTAGCTAAAAAGAATTATGAACAAGAAGTTATGCCTGACGGTAGGATTAGGTTTTCAAAATCAGCTGAAGGTAATGCTAGTGAAACAATAACTACTCCTGGAGGTAGCGGAGCAAGCGGTGGAACTGTTGGTTTTAGAGCTGCTTATGAAAATGCTGATAAAGAAAAATATCCAACTTTTGAAGAGTTTAAAATAGCAGCTTCAGCATATAACGAGAAAATTAAAAAGCCAACTTCTTCTACAAACACGCAAACAGCAACTGCTAGTGATGAATATTACGAAACTCCTACGAAAAAAATACCACCACCAACAAAAACAACACCAGATCCAAAACCAAAGAAAAAGTGTCCTCCTGGATACGCATTCAGCAACACTAGAGGTTGTGTTAAAATGGGAAAAGTGAAAAAATCTAAAAATAGAAATAGAGTTAAGAAAACTAAATTTAAACATAACGGCGATACGTTTAGCTGCCCATTTTAATAAATTATGAAAAATAAAACATTTAAAGAAACTAAAATAGGTGCTTTTCTTTCGAGTAAAGCTCCTAAGGTATTACAAGCTTTAGGAGATATACTACCTAATCAAGGTACGCTTGGTGTAGTAAAAAATCTTATATCAAGTGATAATAAGATTAAGGCAGTTGATAAAGAACAAGCTTTAAAACTTATAGAGCAAGATATAGCTGAGATGAAAGAAGTATCTAGCAGATGGAGGAGCGATATGAAAAGTGATTCATGGCTTTCTAAAAACACGCGTCCACTAGCTCTTATATTTTTAACATCATCTGCTGTAGTAATGATGTCTATAGATTCTTTTCACTTACAATTCAATGTAGATGAAGAATGGATAAGCTTGTTGAAAACACTATTAATAACAGTATACGTAGCATACTTCGGAAGTCGTGGTGCTGAAAAAATAACAAAAATAAATAAATAAAAATGAACGGACTACTAGGAAACATGATGGCTCAACCAAGAGTGTTTGGTCATGATGCTGTAGCTTTAACGGCTGGAACAGGCGCAATAGCAAACACAAGTGAAAGAGGTGCTGTAATATATAATGGTAAATCTACTGCACAAGATATTACAATAGCAACTGAAGCTGGAACTACAGTTATATTTAAACAAGTTCAACCAGGAACAGTTGTAGGTGATAAAACACCTATGTTAGCTACTAAGTTACTTGTTGGAACTGACTGTGTGGCTATATTTTAAATAAAAAAATAATCAAATAAAATCAAATGAGTAATTTAAAAGGAAGATTAAAAGGAGAATTAACAAAAGAAGAGTTCACGCAAATCAAAGAGCAACAAGAAAAAGTTAATAGTATATTAATAGAGATAGGATATATCGAATCAAGAAAACATGCTTTACTTCATGACTTAGCTAGTACAAACGAAGTTGTAGATAGTACTAAAAAAGTATTACAAGATAAATACGGATCAATAAGCGTAGATATGACAACTGGTAAGTTTACAATAGAAAAAGATGAAGATGTCAGTAATTAGAAAAATAAGTATAGGATCAGACTATAAGAATGATGCTATGCATTATTCTTTACAGCAAGAAGTATATGGTGGTCATTTAATATCTGATATATTATTTGATAATAACGATCAATCTTATAACATTTATATTACTAAAAACAAGGAGATATTACCTTGGAAAAAATTTAATAGTAATATGGCAATATCTGTAGAGTACGATTTAAAGTACTAATGAGAAGCTTGTATGAATTTATTATTAAACCTTTAGAAAATAGGTATGATAATACTAAAGTAGTAGGTGATAAAACACTTATTATAAATACCAACATAGAAAACCACCGATTTGTGAGTAAAGAAGCAGTTGTTGTTTCGGTGCCAGCTGCTTATGACTCACTTATTAAAGTAGGAGATAAAATATATGTACACCACAACATATTCAGAAGATGGTATGATCAGAAAGGTAGACAACGTAATAGTTCTATGTTTTTTAAAGATGATTTATACTTTTGTAGTTTAGATCAAATATACATGTATAACGGCAAATGTAATGGCCCTTACTGTTTTGTAAAACCTATAATAAATCAGAACCATCTAGACACAGATAAAGAACAATCTAATGTTGGTATAGTAAAATATACTAATAAGTTCTTAGATGATCTTAAAATAACACCTGGAACGCTTGTAACATTTACACCAGACTCAGAGTTTGAATTTATAATAAACAACGAGCGTTTATATTGTATGAAATCTAATTATATAGCTTTAACTCATGAAAAAGAAGGAAACGAGAGAGAACATAATCCGAGCTGGGCGAAAGGCAGTTGACGAACTAATAAAAGTAGCGGAAGAAAAAATAATTACACACACTGAAGATGATGTATCTGCTGATAGGTTGAAGAACGCAGCAGCAACAAAAAAGCTTTGTATAATGGATGCTTTTGAAATATTACAAAGAATAGAAGAGGAAGAAATTATATTAACAGGTGATACTAAAGAAGTGGTCAAAGAAGCTAAACCTTTTAAAGGCTTTGCAGAAGGGAGAAGTAAATGACTCACGAGCAAACTTTATGGAAAGAAATTAAAGATATTATAAACCCTAAAATACTTTCTAAAAGAAATAGATATAAGAAGTGGGAGTATGGTTATAATGTTGAATATGATTTTATAGTAATAAGTAAAACTGGACAGATTGGACAAATCATTGAAATACAGAATCTCAGGATTGCTTTACCAGCAACAAATGAACCGTTTAAACGAAGCAAGGTTAAAGAGGATCAACACTGGGAAAAACAAGAATACCCTAAAGAATTAAAAAGAATTAAAAGTAGATTTGATTGGGACGAACTTCCAGTTGAATTTAAAGAAGAATGGTATGATTATATCGACAAAGAGTTTCAAAGAAGAGAACAAGGTTATTGGTTTTATAACAACAATATTCCTACTTATATTACTGGTACACACTACATGTACCTGCAATGGTCAAAGATCGACATTGGATCGCCTGAGTACAGAGAATCAAATAGATTATTCTTTATATTTTGGGAAGCATGTAAAGCAGATAACAGATGTTACGGGATGTGCTATCTTAAAAACAGAAGGTCTGGATTTTCATTTATGTCATCAGCGGAGTTGGTTAATCAAGCAACGATATCTAGTGACTCCAGATTCGGTATACTCTCTAAATCTGGATCAGATGCTAAAAAAATGTTTACAGATAAAGTCGTGCCAATATCCGTTAACTATCCGTTTTTCTTCAAGCCGATCCAAGACGGTATGGATCGTCCTAAAACAGAACTGGCGTATAGGGTTCCGGCTTCAAAACTTACTAGAAGAAAGCTTGAGAGTAATGAACAACTAAGAGAACTTGATGGACTTGATACAACTATTGACTGGAAAAATACCGGTGACAACTCTTACGATGGTGAGAAATTAAAATTATTAGCACACGACGAAAGCGGAAAATGGGAAAGACCGGACAACATATTAAACAATTGGCGAGTTACAAAAACAACACTAAGGCTAGGATCAAGAATCGTAGGCAAGTGTATGATGGGCTCAACTTCAAACGCATTAGATAAAGGTGGAGACAATTTCAAAAAACTATACTACAATTCAGACGTTAACGAAAGAAATAAAAACGGACAAACAGCTTCTGGACTCTATAGCTTGTTCATACCTATGGAGTGGAACTACGAAGGATTCATGGATACTTTCGGATCACCTATCTTTGTTGCAGGATCAAGTCCAGTCAAAACAATTGATGGTTCAACAATTACAACTGGAGTTATCCAACACTGGGAAAACGAGGTTGAAGGATTAAAGCATGATCAGGACGCATTAAATGAATACTATAGGCAGTTTCCAAGAACTACAAAGCATGCTTTCAGAGATGAGACTAAAGATAGCTTGTTTAATTTAACAAGAATATATCAACAAATAGACTTCAACGAAGAACTTAATAATAGTATAAGTGTAACTAGAGGTAATTTTGCTTGGGACAATGGAGTTGTAGATACAAAAGTATCTTTTTATCCAAATGATAAGGGTAGATTTTTTGTTTCTTGGGTTCCTCCAGTAAATATTCAGAATAACATAATAATAAAAAATGGAATACGATATCCTGGCAACGAACATATTGGAGCTTTTGGCTGTGATTCTTACGATATCAGCGGTACTGTTGATGGTAAAGGTTCTAAAGGAGCATTACACGGATTAACTAAATTTAGCATGGAGGATTCTCCGGTTAATCAATTTTTTTTAGAATACGTATCAAGACCTCCAACTGCTGAAATATTTTTTGAAGATGTTTTAATGGCTTTAGCTTTTTACGGTATGCCTATATTAGCAGAGAATAATAAACCTCGTTTATTATATTATTTAAAAAGAAGAGGTTATAGAGGCTTTAGTATGAATAGACCTGATAAGATTTATTCAAAACTTTCATTAACTGAAAGAGAAATAGGTGGAATACCTAATTCAAGTGAAGACATTAAGCAAGCTCACGCAGCTGCTATAGAATATTATATAGAAAACTTTGTTGGACAAATAGAAACAGGTCATGGTAATATGTATTTTCAAAGAACACTAGACGATTGGGCTAGGTTTAATATAAATAACAGAACCAAGTACGATGCTTCAATTAGTTCTGGCTTAGCTATTATGGCTTGTAATAAGAACAAGTATAGGCCACATGCTATTTCAATTAGAACAAAAGTAAAATTAGATATACATAGATACGATAATCAAGGATCTATTTCACAAATAATAAAATAAATGAGTAAGATTACAAACACTTATAGCTCTTTTCCTGATCAGGTTGTACCTGATGAAGTTAAACAAAGCATGGATTATGGTCGCAATGTTGCAATGGCTATAGAGGGTGATTGGTTTAGTGGAACAAGATCTGGTGTTGAAAATAGATTCAATACTAATTTTAATAACTTTAGAATGCGTAGGCTATACGCTAGAGCTGAACAACCAGTACAGAAGTATAAAGATGAAATGTCTATAAACGGTGATTTATCTTATCTTAATTTAGACTGGAAACCAGTACCTATTATACCTAAGTTTGTTGATATAGTAGTTAATGGTATGGATGATAAAGTTTATGACATAAAAGCATTTGCTCAAGATCCAGAGTCTAGACATAAAAGATCTAAGTACGCTGAGGATATAATGAGAGATATGCAAGCTAGAGAGTTTTTAACTCAAATACAAGATACTTTAGGTATGGACTTGTTTAATACAGATGATCCAGAGTCTTTACCTGAAAACAAAGATGAGCTTGATCTGCATATGCAATTGAGTTATAAACAAGCTTCAGAAATAGCCTGTGAAGAAGCGGTTAATAATACTTTAGAACTAAATAGATTTAACTTAACTAAGAAAAGATTAATAGAAGATTTAGTTATACTAGGCATGAGTGCGGTGAAAACCAGTTGGAATAAAGCTGAAGGAGTAACTGTTGACTACGTTGATCCAGCTAGAATGGTTTATTCATATAGCGAAGATCCTAACTTTGAAGATCTTTGGTATGTTGGTGAAGTTAAAGCAATTACTTTAGCCGAAGCTAAAAAAGAATTTCCTAATTTAACTAATGACGAATTAGAAAAATTACAGCAATATCAGGGTAATAGTAATTTTTTATACAATTTTAATGGCAGAAGAGATGGCAATGCTATATACATATTATATTTTGAATATAAGACCTATAGTGAGCAAGTGTTTAAAATTAAAAAAACATCTACAGGTTTAGAAAAAGCTTTAGAAAAGCCTGATACTTTTAATCCTACAGAAAATGATAATTTTGATAGGGTTTCTAGATCAATAGAAGTCTTATATAGTGGTGCTAAGGTTTTAGGTTATGACATGATGTTAGAATGGAAGATGTCTGAGAATATGACTAGACCAAAATCTAATTTAGTTAAAGTAAACATGAACTATAATATTTGTGCTCCTAAAATGTATCATGGTAGAATAGAAAGTTTAGTTAGCAGAATGATGGGTTTTGCTGATATGATACAATTAACTCACTTAAAAATTCAACAAGTAATAACTAAAATAATACCTGATGGTGTTTATTTAGATGTAGATGGTTTAGCAGAAGTTGATCTAGGTAATGGTACTAATTATAACGCTAAAGAAGCTTTAAATATGTACTTTCAAACTGGAAGTATATTAGGTAGATCTATGACTACTGAGGGTGATCAAAACCCAGGTGCAGTTCCTATACAAGAGTTAGTTAAAAGTGATGGTGGTAATAAAATTAATTCATTAATAAGTACTTACCAATATTATTTACAAATGATTAGAGATGTTACTGGACTTAATGAAGCTAGAGACGGAAGTGTTCCTAATTCAGATTCATTAGTTGGTTTACAAAAACTTGCAGCAGCAGCATCAAACACAGCCACTAAACACATATTAAATAGTTATTTGTATTTAACTGTTAGAACTTGTGAAAATATAGTATTAAGAACTGCAGATAGTATAGAGTTTGATTTAACTGAAGAAGCTTTAAAGAATAGCATATCAACATGGAACGTTGGTCAACTTCAGGATTTATCTGAAATACATTTATATGACTTTGGTTTATTTATGGATCTAGTACCTGATGAACAAGAGAAAGAGCAATTAGAAATGAATATACAAGCTGCTTTACAAAGTGGTAGTATAAATTTAGAAGATGCTATAGATATTAGGCAAATCAATAATCTTAAATTAGCTAATCAAATGATTAAGCTAAAAAGAAAGAAAGCTTCTGAAGCTGCACAAAAAGCATCTGAATCTAACATTGCCGCTCAAGGAGAAGCAAATGCACAAGCTAGTAATGCAGCTGCTATGGCAGAAGTTCAAAAGCAACAAGCTATACTAGATACTAAACTTAAGTTTGAAAAAGGTAAATCTGGTTTTGAAATAGAAAAAATGAGAGTTGAAGCTCAAATAAAAAGAGAGCTAATGGAACTAGAGTTTACTTATAACAAAGAATTAGGAGAACAAAAACTAGGTATAGAGGCTGATAGAGAAAGTCAAATAGAAGAACGTAAAGATAAAAGAGCTAGAATTGTTGGTACTCAACAAAGTGCTATAGCTAATCAGAAACAAAATAAATCAGATGCAATAGACTTTGAGGATCCATCGTCAATTGAGAATTTACAAGATCCAATGAATAACATACTGCCACAAGGGTTGTAGTATTTTTATTAATTTATATTATATTATATTATGTCAAAAGAAAAAGAAGTCCCTCAAGAAGGGGAATTTAAAATGAAAAGAAAAGCAGGTAGGCCAAAAAAATTAGCACCTGCTAATAAAGTAGCAAAAGTAGATTTAACTAAAAAAGAAGAAGATGCCGTTCAAGAGCAAAAAGCAATCGTCGTGGATGAAAATAAACAAACCGAAAATGTGGAAAAAGTGGAGGAAAGAGAACCCGAAACAAAACTTGAAGAACTTACCATTGAAGAAAAACCAAACAATGACGAGAAAAAAGAGGTAACTATAATTAATGAAACACCAACTACTAAGGAAGCACAATTACTACATAAAAAAGCTAATGAAGCTATTAGAGATGAAAAAGTAACAGGTGTTGAATTACCAGAAAATATAGAGAAGTTAGTTAACTTTATGAAAGAAACAGGTGGTAATGTTGAAGATTACGTAACTCTAAATAAAGATTACAGTAAATTTGATGACAACCTACTTGTTAAAGAATATTATAAAAAAACTAGACCACATCTTAATGATGAAGAAATTGGATTCGTAATGGAAGATAATTTTAAATTTGATGAAGATGCGGACGAAGAAAGATTTGTGCGTAAACAAAAGTTAGCGTACAAAGAAGAGGTTGCTAAAGCCAAGAACTTTTTAGAGCAAATGAAAGGTAAATATTATGATGAAATCAAGTTGAGGCCATCTGTTACTAATGAGCAGAAAAAAGCTACGGAGTTTTTCCAACAATACAACAAAGAACAGCAGTTCATACAGGAGAAAAGAACTGAATTTGTAAACAACACTAAAGACTTCTTCGAGAAAAAATTCAAAGGTTTTGAATTTAGCGTAGGAGAAAAAGCGTTTAGATATACAGTTTCTAATCCTAGTGAAATGATTAACGCTCAGTCTGATGTTTCTAAAGTTATTAGTAAATTTACTGATAACACAGGTAACATAGTAGACTTAGATGGATATCATAAAGCTATTTACGCTGCTAGAAATGCAGATAGATTAGCACAACATTTTTATGAGCAAGGTAAAGCCGATGCTACTAAGAATATTATAGCTAAATCTAAAAACATTAATACAGATCCAAAACCAATGGCTACTAGCGAGTCTATGCCCAACGGTTGGAAAGTAAGAGCTGTCACAGGAGCTGATGCTACTAAGTTGACAATTAAAAAAAAATCATAATAACATAAAAAACAAAATATGAGTTTTGTAACAAACCCAGGTGGAAACGGTGCGTTTCCTGCCTCAATTACACCTATGCCAAGTCAGGTAGTTGTCCAAGACAATTATATCGACTTTAATACAGTAGCAGGTGGACAATGGGCACAACAATACCTACCAGAGCTTTATGAGCAAGAGGTAGAAAGATACGGAAATAGGACTTTGTCTGGTTTCTTGAGAATGGTAGGAGCTGAAATGCCTATGACTTCGGATCAAGTAATTTGGACTGAACAAAATAGATTACACGTAGCTTATGATACAGTTGCTGTTACTGCTAGTGGTAAAGTGTTTCCTAAATTTAGAGTAACAATAACTAAAGGAGCTAATAACCCAGATACTTCAGGTATTAGAGTTGGTAACACAATTTTAATTTCTGATAATGCTACAGGTTTAGTAACTCTTAAAGCTTTAGTATTAAGTAACACTGATAACGGTACTACTGATGGTTATACATTAGAATGTCACGCTTATGAAGGAGCTGCTTTAACTAATTTAAGTGGTACTAATAGTTTATTTGTTTACGGTTCTGAATTTCCTAAAGGAAGTGATGGAATGAAGCAAGCTATCGAACCTAATGTAACTACTTTTGCTAATTCACCAATTATCCTTAAAGATAATTATGAATTAAGTGGTTCTGATACAGCACAAATTGGCTGGATCGAAGTTGCTACTGAAGATGGTACATCAGGATACTTATGGTATCTAAAAGCTGAGTCTGAAACAAGATTAAGATTTGAAGATTACTTAGAGATGTCAATGGTTGAAGGTGAACTTAATGCCAACGCTGGTACTTTCGGAACAGGATTTGGTCCAACAGGAGCAAATGGTTCTAATATCAAAGGTACTGAAGGTTTATTTGCTGCTATAGAATCAAGAGGTAATGTATACTCTGGTTTTGCTGGTGCTGCTGCTCCTGGAGCTGGTGCATTAGGAGATTTCGATGAGATCTTAAAGCAATTAGATAAGCAAGGTGCTATTGAAGAAAACATGTTATTCTTATCTAGAGCTACTGCTCTTGATTTTGATGATATGATCGGTGCACAAGCTGGTGGTGGATATGCATCTACTCAGTCTGCTTCTTACGGTTTATTTGATAACGAAGCTGAAATGGCTATGAACTTTGGTTTTTCAGGTTTTAGAAGAGGTTCTTATGACTTCTATAAGACTGATTGGAAATACTTAAACGATGCTACTACAAGAGGTATGTCTAACGCTATTGATGGTGTTATGATACCAGCTGGAACATCTACAGTATACGATCAAATGTTAGGATCAAACATTAGAAGACCTTTCTTACACGTAAGATTTAGAGCTTCTGAAACTGAAGATAGAAGATTCAAAGCTTGGATCACTGGTTCAGTTGGAGGTGCTTATACTTCTGATCTTGATACAATGAGAGTCAATTTCTTATCTGAAAGATGTTTAGTTACACAAGCTGCTAATAACTTCGTGTTATTCAAAGGAGCATAATTAATTATTAACATTTAAAAATAAGAAAATGAGTTATTTAAAATTAATGAAATCAGCCACGTCTTTTGACTTGATACCGGCTGATAATATCGTACATGTTAAAGGAACAGAAGGTGCTGCTGAAACAGGCGGTGCTGGATCACTAGATGGATTATCTCCATTTGTTGAAGTAGTTTATGGAACTGTAGATTCTACAGGAAAATTACTAGCTAGTAAAGTCGTAGTTGGAAGCAACACACAAGACGTTGCTACTACTACTGCTGCTTTAGTAATGGAACAAGCAGTTAACGATGCTATAATTAAATCTGCTCAAGCAGAAGGTTTAGTTGTTACAGTAGACTTTGATGGTTTACTTAGTGTTGCTAATTACGTACCATCGTACCCAAACGAGACGTTTATTTCAAGCGCCGCGCCTACTATTGAAACATATAGTTAAAACACAATAATAAGATCCCGCTTCGGCGGGGTCTTTTTTAATTATTATATTATATTATATTATGGAAGAAACAAAACAAAAAGCAGCACCTAAAAAAGAAGTGACTGTTAAAAATGCACAGCCAAAGGCTAAAGTGCAAATTAAAGCACCAGTAGATAACTGGCAATATAAAGATAGAAATTATTATCTTATAGGTAATAAAACACCATTAACATATACACTACCTTGTAAGCACTCTGCTAGATATCCATTGGTTTGGTTTGATAATGAAGAAGGTTATGAGAGAGAGTTAAGGTATGCTACTAATCAAAAAAGCGTTTTTGTAGATCAACAAGATGGACAAATAACTTTAAAGCATATTGTATTTGAAAATGGTCACTTATATGTACCTAAAGAAAAAAGAAACTTACAGGAGTTTTTAGAAAAACACCCTCACAATGATAAAGTTTTTAGTGAATTTGACCCTGTTGAAGAAGCTATAGACGAATTTGAAGACTTAGAAGAAGAAATAGAAGCTATGAATATGGCTTATGAAATGGATATAGATCAAGCAGAAGCTGTATTAAGAGTTGAAGCTGGTTCAGATGTTACTAAATTATCTTCTAAAGAATTAAGAAGAGATTTAATACTATTTGCTAAATCTAATCCAGATTTATTTATTGACTTAGCTAATGATGATAATGTCATACTTAGAAACTTTGCAATAAGAGCTGTAGAAGAAAGTATAATAAGCATAAGTCCTGATAATAGATCATTTACTTGGGCAAGCAATGGTCGTAAATTAATGAATGTTCCTTTTGATGAAAACCCATATTCAGCAATGGCTGCTTGGTTTAAGACAGATGAAGGTTTAGAAGTTTATAGATCGATAGATAAAAAACTAAATTAACAAGTGATTATATAAAGGTGGTTTAATCACCACCTTTTTTTTTAAAAAATAAAACAAAATGGCTATAAACATAAATCAGGTATACAAATCTGTACTTGTAGTATTACAACAAGAAAAAAGAGGCGTGCTTACACCTACTGAATTCAACAAAGTTGCTACACAAGCGCAGCAAGAAATATTCATAGAATATTTTGATGAACTAAATCAATTATTGAGACAACCTCAAACAAGTCTAGCATACGCTGATAGATATGCTTTACTAGACGAAAAAATACAGATATTTAAAAGAGTAGAAACATTAAATACATCTGCTACTGGAACTGTAACACCAACTGTTGCAGTACAAGAACTTGGTGATGTTGTTTATTTTGAGAGTAATGTCAGCCCAGGTAGAGAAGTTCAAAGAATACAAAAACATGAAGTATATACTACTAATCAAGCTCCATTAACTACGCCAACTAAAACTTACCCTGTATATACATATGAAAATAATGTTTTACAACTGTATCCATCAACTATCGCAGGTGGAACAAATGATATTCAATTAAACTTTTTAAAATATCCATCGGATGTTAAATGGGGATTTACTATTGACACAGAATTAGGTAATTATATTTATAATGCACAAAGCTCTGTAGACTTTGAACTCCATCAATCAGATCAACCAATGGTAATAGATAAAATACTAGGGTATGCAGGTGTCATGACTAGAGATCAGCTAGCTTTACAATTTGCAGCTGGTAAAGAACAACAATTAGAAAATGCTAATAAAATATAAACTATGGCAACAACAACCTTATCAAACGCTTTTATATCACTTAATGATATTATAAACAACTTTTTAATTTCTTATACTGGTATGGGAAAGTTAATTCCGGATGCAGTGAGAACAGAAGTTATATTTCACGCTCGTAGATGCTTACAAGAATTTGCGTATGAAACTATAAAAAGTCAATTCGTATATGATGCTGGTAATATTGGACTAGGATCTCTACCATACACAGATACTTTACCAGCTGATTTTGTAGCTGTAATAGGTGTTACAGCAGCTACATCTCCAAATCCAAACGATGAATTAGTAGAAGTAAGTACTCCTCCACCAGTAAATGGTCAATTTTATATAAACTATACAACTTCACCAAGGCAAATAATATACGGCTCTGGTGGTGCTGTTAAGGTTACGTATTTGTCAAATGCGCTTACTACAGACGAATCTGCTGCTATACCTAAATTAGCAGAACAAGCTTTATATGCTTGTATGATTTACGCTATACTTGCTAATAGAGAAAGCACTAGACCAGATGTATTACAAAGATTACTTATAGAAAAAACTGACAAACTAGAAAAAGCCAAGTCAAGACTAGTATTTACTAACTTCGATTAAAAAAAACAATATGGCTATAAATGTAAACACAGTATATACTACGGTATTAAGTATATTAAACAAAGAGCAGCGTGGCTATTTAACACCTTTTGAGTTTAACCAAGTAGCTACTCAAGTTCAATTAGATATATTTGAAAAGTTTTTTCAAGACTACAATCAATATATACGAATGCCACAAACAGACGTGGAGTTTGCTTCAAGAATGGACCATACAATGGAAGAGTTTCAAATATTTGAAAAAAGTGCTAACGCTTCTAATGCTCCAACAACAAATGAATACACACAACCAACTGATCTACATAGATTTGGTTCTGCTTCTTGGACTGTTGGCACAAACTCACCGCCTATAGAGATAATAAGTAATAAAGTATACAATCAGATAAAACTATCTGATCTTACACAACCTTCTAAAAATCTTCCTGTAGCCAAGTATAATCAAAATAAATTAACAGTTTTTCCAGATCCAGGAGTTTATGCTAACACTGATGTTGTTTTTAATTATATTAGAAAACCTATAGATCCTGTTTGGAACTATACAGTTGGAGCTGTAGGTCAATATGTATTTGATCCAGTATCTAATGGAGTTAGTAAGGATTTTGAAATAAGCGATAGCCAGCAGACTGAAGTTATATTAGAAATATTAAAATATTCAGGAGTTATAGTAAGAGACGCCGAGATAACTCAAGCTGCTTCTACTCTAATTGCTAAAGAAGAAAATAATTCAAAACAATAAGATATGACTAAAACAGCAGCAAATATTCCAATAACAGAAAGTGACGCACAATACTATGCAGGACAATATGGACCTTTAAAAAATTCAAGTGGTGGAAATCAAACAAAATGGTCATTTCCTGATTTAAATACTGTTTTAATTAGTAACTACGATAGTTTAGCATTTGGAGTTCAAGTTAGAGATACAGGTAATTTTACTGCACATCTACTAGCCACTTCGACAACAATCCCTAGTCTTAGTAACCAAATTCCTAGTCAAAATATAATAGTAACTAATACTGCCAACAACACTATTGAATTAAAAAATATTAACGGTTCAGTTATACCAAATAATCAGTTTATTTTTCTACAATTAACTGATATTGCTAGAGGAGATAATTGGGGTAGCTATAGCTATTTAACTTTAAATGATATAATAAATAATTTTATAGTTGCTTACACTGGACAAGATCAAATTTTAACAAGAGTAAAGAGAACTGCCGTTTTGTTTCATGCTAGAAGAGCAGTTCAAGAATTATCTTATGATACTTTAAAATCTTTTAAATCTCAAGAATTAACAGTACCTACAGGGCTTAGTGTTCCTATACCTAAAGATTATGTTAATTACACTAGAGTAGCTTATGCTGATAACAACGGTGTTTTACATACTATATATCCTCTTAATGGTCTTAGTGGCAATCCTTACGAACTTCCTATAATAGATGGAAAAACTGGAATACCTTCACAAAGTAGCTACGGTACTAATTTAGAAGCGGCTCAATCTATAATAGAAGATAGATGGGCTGATGCAAATTCTAACAATATAACAGGAGATTACGATGCTTATAGTACTACAGGTGTATTTGATTATGCTTGGTGGAAACAAGCTTACGGTCAAAGATATGGTTTAGATGCTGAGGTATCACAAACAAATGGCTGGTTTAGTATAAACGAAAGAACAGGCACTTTTAGTTTTAGTAGTGGTTTAGTTAATAGAGTAATACAGTTAAGTTATATATCAGATGGTTTGTCTTACACATTAAATTCTATAATACCTAAAATGATAGAAGAAGCTATGTACGCTCAAATATTAAATAGAATTTGTTTAACAAGGATGGATGTAGATGGCGGTAGTAAAGCTTTTTTCAAAAGAGATTCTTATGCCAAAACAAGAAATGCAAAAATAAGACTATCTAATCTTAAACTAGACGAAATAGTTCAAGTTTTTAGAGGTCAATCTAAGTGGATTAAATCATAATTAAATGCAAAGAAAGTTTCAACACACATTTACTAAGTCCAAGATGAATAAGGATTTAGATGCTAGACTTCTTGGTGCTGATGAGTACAGGGACGGAATAAATATTGCAGTGTCAAGAGCAGAGGCTGATGATGTTGGAGCATTAGAAAATATACTAGGTAATGAAATACTTAGTAGTTTAGGAGTTAACAATATACCAGTAACTAACTTAGCTGCTCTTCCAACATCGAGAACTAATACGTCAAGTATTCAGAACTTAATGAGTAGAATAATAGGTTGGAATATAAATGAAAATACTAGTAAGATATATTTATTTATAACAAACTACCAAGACAATTCAGATAATCAATTAGATAACTTCTGTGCAATACAGTCAGTACAAAGAATTGTATTAGTAGACACTTTAACATCAAATACTTCTATTATAGTAGAGGGTAGGTTTTTAAATTTTTCAATAAATAGTCCTATACTAGATTCTGTAATGTTAGAAGATATATTATTTTGGACTGATAATAGAAACCAACCAAGATGCATAAACGTTAATACAGCAGAAGCTAATACAGATTATTATTTCTCAGAAGATCACATTTCTCAAGCTAAATACTATCCTAGTAAACCTATAGAACTTTCACAAACAACTACAGTTCAAGGTACACTCACTACTACCACAGGTCCAAAAGCAGCAGGTGACTTATATTACAATAGTATATATCCACCTTTAATGGTTCAACTTTCTGATTTAACAGAAGCTCAAAAATCATTACTAACTAATTCAACTGGATTAAAAGCTTATATAATAGCAACAGCCGGTTCAAGAATTAATGATGTAATAAATTTTACAGTTGCTGACGCTTATCAAACACCAGGTGGCGCAACCTCTTTTCCAGGAATATGGTATAACTGTTGGTTAATACACGCTGATAGAGATTTAAGCAATTTTGCTACTAATTTAACAACGCCATACGGAACAACTTCACCAATAACTATAGGTTTTATAGAAGAAACTTCTAAAGACGTTAGCTCGCCTTGGTTAAAGGAGGCACAAGTTAAACTACAACTAGGTCAAGTTAATACTAATCAAAATGCTTACTATACTAATACTACTTTAACTGGATCGTATATTGATAATGTTGCAACTTCAATATACCAAGAAGGTAGAAGAGCAAATCCAATAGTAGGTCTTGAAGCTTATAATTTACAAGGTAAATTTCCAACAAATATAGGAACAGCTCAAAACGCATATTGTAGAGTAATGCATCCTAAATTAGACCCTAACATATACTATGTTGTTATTAGCACGTCTCCAATTGCTGGTAATACTGTTGGTAGATACTTTGGTACAGCTATAATGAGTTCATTAGAAAATGGTGGTACTATGACAAATGTAGCTAATATGAATGCACTTTTATCAACTGGCGATATTGTATCTATACATTGGCCTAATAAAAATTATGATGCTAATTTTGCTGGCGATCCTATATACTTAGAAGATAAGTTTGTTAGATTTGCTTATAGATTTAGGTATGATGATGGACAACATTCTTTGATATCTCCATTTACTCAAGAAGTTTTCATGCCTAAGCAAGGTGGTTATTTCCAAAAAGAAATTGGTAAAATAAAATCAAAAGGCAACGATCAAAATAATTATATAGATCAATTAAATAAAGCTGGGCAAACTACTATTAATGATGAGATAATGGAAAATGAAATTACTCAAGTTAAGTTAAAAATACCTTGTCAGTTTCCTTTAAATAAAATCGTAGATCAATTAAAAGTAAATGAAATAGATATCTTATATAAAGAATCTATGAGTAGTAATATAATGTTAGTGGAGTCTATAGATGTTAATGATGCAAGTGTAGCTAATAATACTACTAATTATTTAGAATACTCATACGATTCTAAAGAACCTATTAGAACTTTAAGATCTGCAGAAACGACTAGGGTTTATGACCAAATACCAGTAAGAGCAAAAACACTAGCTTCTTCAGGTAATAGAATAATATTAGGTAACTTCTATGACAGACACAGTTCTCCAGGTAGATTAAATTATTATGTTGGAGCTAGTTCTAAATTTCAACCAGCAGAACTACCTGTTAATCCAACTGGCTCTACTACTAGTGATGATTTAAAACCAGCTCCTTTTAATAAAAATAGCTTTGTTGCTTATAAGAACCACAGTTTAAAACAAAATAGAACTTATCAAGTAGGTTTAATATTACAAGATAGATACGGTAGATCTTCAGATGTTATTATATCAAATGTTGAAGATGAAAGCTTTTTGCTAGATGGTCCTGGTACTACGTATTCCTTAAACCCTATAAGGTTTGGAGGTTCAACTATTTTTCATGGCTATAAAGATAGTACAATGAACCCTTTAACTCCTTTCTCACAAATAGCTCAAAGTCCAAATACTAGGTCTGGAATAATTGATTGGCCTGGTGATTCTTTAAAAATGCTATTTACTAGAGCTATACCTTATGACTTACCTTTAATAAAAGGTTATCCAGGTCTTTATGATGATCCAATAATTACAACACCCAGTCAAAACGCTGGAAGTAACAATGCTTTTTATATTCCTATTGCATCTGGTGGTATTAATGATAATATAACCACTGGTATGAAAGTTACTTATACTCTAAAATCAACCGGTGTTAGTTATGATTTTCGTGTTCTAAGAGTTTTAAACGGATCTAGTCAAAACTTAATTACAGTTACAAGAGAAAACGCAAATTCATCTGCTGGAACATATGGTGTTCAATCGGCTGAACTACCAAGTTACAATTCTGCCGATATAGGTATTCCTGTTACTTTTTCTTTTTCAGATAAAGTTTTAGGTTTTGATTCTTACAAGGTTGTTGTAAAACAATTAGAGCAAGATTATTACAATGTTTATATGCCAAGCTTATTAGATGGTACTCCTGTAGTGAAACCATTTGATTTAAATTGTACTTTTGTAAAAAATTCTACCACAGCCACAGTAGATCCAATAGGAACTATAGAATATAGAACTTTCCCTTTGATAGAAGGTATGAAAGTAGTCGCAGGTTCTAACACTTATTTTATACAAAATATTATAAACTACACAGAGTTTGAACTAACAACAAAAGCTTTAGCTAATTACTCAGCAACTCCAGCGCCGTTAAAAGATATGGGATTTGGATATTTTCAACCTACTCAAGCTGATATGACGGCTGGAGGTATAGTTACTAATATTTCACTAGTAAATGCAACTACGGGTGGAGGTACTGGTTCAGGTGGTAAAGTAAGTGCCATAGTTGATACTTCAGGTGTTGGTGCTACTAAAAAGCTAATAATAGCAATGACATCAGCTGGTGTTAATTATGCTATAGGAGATAAGCTTACTATACCTGCAAAAACAGTTTCTGGTGGAAGTAGCGCTTATCCACAAATAGAGTTTATAATAACTACTGGTAATTTAGAAACTGCATCAACTAATTTCAGTACTCAATCTAGTACTGGTGTTTTAAACACTACAACTCTATTAACTGATAATGCTAATAAAATACCACCAGCTTTAGAAGAAGCTTCACCAGTTCAAGTAAATTATTCTACTAGTGAAATAGATTTAATACCTAGAACAGCTAAGCAAACTAATTGGACTTCAACTGCTAATTCTCCTTTCTATACTACCAATGACCATACGATGCCTATATTTCCTCTTAAAACAAAATTAAAAGTTCAGACTATAGGTAATTTTGAGGCTTTATTTAAAAGAGGTAGTTACAATGGCTTATACGCAGCAGATACAGATCCACCAACAGCTATAATTAAAAATGGTTTTAATATGGGTCAAGATTCTCAAATAGCAAAACCTAGTTCTGAAGTAGAGCAAGTGCCTGCAATATATGAAACATCACCTACAGAATCTAATTTAGAAATATTTTATGAAACAAGTACAGCAGGTTCTATAAAAGAATTAAATAACTTTATTAGATCAACCTTAAATTATCCTGCATATATTAGTTCTTACCCTGGTGATAGTGCTTTACAAAGAATAGTGCTTAATGAGTCAACTGCTTTTGATGCTGGCTCTGGTTTTGAAAATATAGCAACTATACAGCTTAGGGATCAAAAAGGTAATTTATTAAATTACCATGGTGCTAGTCAGAACATAAAAAATATTACAATATCAGAACCTCAATATGCCAGTGGTGCTACTTTAGGTGGTACTGATTCAATAACTTTAATTAAAGTAAATGCTACTGACGCAAACATGAGATTTTTAATAAGAGTAACTAAGGATTTTCCAGGTTATAATAGTCAATATTTTAATATTAATAATATATATTTTAATATAAACTTAGAATACAAAGTTGATCTAGGTGTTGCGGCTGATATATATAATAATTATTCAATACCAGTTAGATTATTCATAGATAATTCAGCACCTGTTAAATTAGACGATCATATTGATGATAGCACTTCAGTGTATTATTTAAAGAATGACCAACCGTATGTAAATCCACCAGCTTATCTAGCAAATGGAACTTCTACGCAAGAATGGGATAATGCTAATGGTGATAACACCACGTTGAATAGCGCAAGTAATGGTGGTAACTCAAGCAACACTGCTCAAAGAGCTAATACTAATGAACTTGTGTTCGAGATGTTATTGACTTACTCAGGAGGTACTGATGTTAACGCAAACTCAGTAGAACAGTCTGGTTTGTATTTATCAGACTCAGGTCAATTACCAGGTCAGATACTTTTAGCTACAACTGGTAATAGCATTATAATAGATGAAAACATAAATGTTAAAATAAATGCTATAGACAATAATGGATTTGGTTTAAAAACTAATATATCAGATTTTATAATAAGATTTCTACCTTAATAGTAAAAATCATTAAACAATAAGTGATTATAATATGGGACAAGTAAACTTACCAATTTTAGAAGTAGACTATTACAATTGTATGTGGAATAAAAGAGTTTTAAGTCCACAAGCTAAAGCTCAAACCGGAAACAATACTGTACCAGGTGGTACTGGTGTTAGTGCCCGTTATGGTGTTTGGCCTTTGAATATAGTTTATGCTCCGCCTTTGAACATAAATATAGTGCCAGCTCCTTCACCAGTTAGTGATCGTAATGCTTCTGTAGTTAAAGAGAATTTCTACATAGAAGAAATGTTCCTTAGAGGAGGTTTTAACGATGCATCTATGTCTTATGGTGTTAGAGCTTATTTAGATGAAGACGAGCCATTACAGCAGCATAGATTTAATACATTAATATATTCTGGTATATACAATTCTAGAACTGGTATTAATAGAACTAACGAATTCCCTATTGGAACTAATATAACTAGATCAGCAAATCCTCAGTATGCTAGTATACAAAAGATATATGCAGAAGAAAACAACTTAATAGTTCTTCAGGAAAATAAATGTAGTAGAGCTTTGATAGACAAAAGCGCTATATACAATGCTGAAGGTGGAGGTAGTGTAACTACTACTAATCAGGTTTTAGGTGAAATAGTTCCTTATACTGGAGAATACGGTATAAGTAAAAATCCAGAAAGCTTTGCTATATACGCTTTTAGAAAATACTTTGTTGATAGAAATAGAAATGCAGTATTAAGATTATCTCATGATGGTATAACAGAGATATCAGAATATGGTATGAGAGATTATTTTAGAGATAAATTTAAAGAATTAACAGATGATTATAACTACATAAGAACAGTTATTCCAATTGTTGGTTCAAGCTCTAGTTCTGCTAATTTTAATCAAAACCTTATAGGTTATGGCACTGCAACTCCTGGTGGTATTGGTAATACTATTCAGTATGGTACTATTGGTTCTAGAATATTAGTTGAATATAACAATAGTGGTAGTTATGTAGATTTAAATATATTCTTTGTTGGTGTTCAATCATTTTCTAGCGCTAGTTTTATAGTTGTAAGTAGAACATTAACGCCTAGTGAACAAAATAATATTACTAGTATACAACTTTTAACCTATAATAGAAGTAGAATATATGGAGGTTGGGATGGATACAACAAGCAGTATGTTTTATCTTTACAACCAAATGAAACTTCTACATATATTCAAAAAACTACTCAAGTAATTCCTAAGTTTAGTAACAATTACGCTACTTTAGGTTATGATGAACAGGTTCAGGGTTGGCCTAGTTTTTATTCTTTTAAACCGACTCAAATAGGTAGTTTAAAAAGTAACTTTTATAGCGTTAACTCAGACTGGTATTCAGTGTCTCCAAGTAAAGTATACACACCTATAAAATTAGGTTTATACAAACACTACTCTACGTCTGTTCCACATTCTCAGTTTTATTCTATTGATAACGGATGTGAAGTATCTATAATAGCAAACTCTCAACCATCAGTACAAAAAAACTTTTTAACTATAGACTATGAAGGTTTTAATGGATGGGAAGCAACTATACTAGCTTCAGACAGAACTGGTTTTGATGCAAAAAGATCTACTGCTGGTGTTTGGACTGGTGACTGGGTAGCTAGAAGAGATCAAGGTAAAAAAATACATAGTTATTTAGAAGGTGCTTACGATAGTTTAAACAATACAGGTTTAGCTGCTAACCCAATAAATCAACCAATATTTTATGCTGGTTTCAATAGAAAAGAAAATAAATATGTAGCTAACATAGTTAATGATACACCTATAGCTAGTGGCGAAATTATATCTGGAAATAAAATGTCAGGTATAAAAGGTTTTTATATGGATGTAACATTTACTACTGATACAGCAACTGATCCAGGTGGTATGAAAGAACTATATTCAATAGGCCTCAACTATAATGTATCATCAATGTAATTTAATATGGAAGAAATAAATAATCAAATTAAGAATAATCCAATAACTAAAGAGCAAGCTAAGAAACAGTTTGAAGAAAAAACCAAAGAGTTAGGTTTGAAACATGCATTTAACTTTGAAGAAGCATGGGATATAGGTAAAGAGCTACAACGTAAAAAACATTATAGAGTAAAAATGGAAGAGCTCAGTAGTGAATTACATAAAAATCCAAATTTCATAACAGGTGATAAAGTTCAAAAATTAAATCCTTTAAAGCACATGTTTGCTGATGGTTGTTATATAAGAGAAATATACAATCCAGCAGGTCAGATTTTGTTAACTAAAATACATAAAAAGAAACATCCATTTTTTTTAATGGAAGGTGAGATGTTGGTATTAACAGACAAAGGTATAGAAACTTTAACCGCACCCCATTATGGTATAACAGAGCCTGGCACTCAAAGAATTATTTATTCTAAAACAGGTTGTAAATTTGTTACTGTACACGCTACGGAAAATACAAACATAGAAGAAATTGAAAAGGAAGTTATAGCTGATAACTATAAAGATCCTGAAATAACATTAGATCAAATTAACTTAATAAAAGAGAACATATGAGTTTTATAGCAGGAGCAATATTGATTTCAGCTGGAGTTGCAGCAGCGGCAGGTGTTACAACCAGTGCAATCAATGCTAATCGAGCAAAGAAAGAAGGGTACAGACAAGAGTCAATAGCTAATACTCAAGCAGAGATGTTAGCAGATTTAGAAAAAAGTAGACCTGAGTTTAAAAATCCTTATGAAAATATGCAAAATCAGTTTAAAGATTTAAATAATCCTTATGCTAATTTAACTGTAGCTACCGAAGCTTTTAACATGCAAGCCGAACAAGCAGATCAAGCATTAGCAAATAGCTTAGATGTAATGATGGAGACAGGTCAAGCTGCTGGTGGAGCAACCGCTTTAGCTCAAGCTGCATTACAAAGTAAAAGAGGTATAGCTGCTAGTATTCAAGCTCAAGAAACTCAAAATAGAAAAATGGCTGCTCAAGGAGCCGCTTCAGTTGCGATGGCTAAAGCTCAAGGAGCACAGAGAGTAGACGAGATGAGAGCCAAAGGAAACGCTATGGAACAAAGCGATGCTATTAATTTTCATGAAAAGAAGATGAATAGAGCTGCTGGTTTAATGGAGAATGCACAACAAAACCAAAAAGATGCTCAAGCAGCAAGATCAGCTGCTATAGCTGGTATTGGTGATTCTGTTGCTCAAGGAGCTTCAATAGCTTCTGGCGCGTTTGGGGTCCCGGGGTAGCCGGGAGCGGCAATAATACTCCTACAACAGTAATGCCTACTGATCCAGGTATAACTAGTGGGACTGCACTTACTCCTGGAGCTGGACCACAAGTAACAGGACTTGGACCAAGTGTTGGAAGTACCAGTTCTTATAGCTGGCCTTAAAAATATTAAATAAAAATTATGAGTTACGATAATCCAAAAAGAATAGTAGATAAAAGAATGCAGGGCATGATTCAGTCAGGCGGCAAGAGTGGTATAGCTAGAACCATAGCTGGCACAGCTAAAGAAATGACTGCACACATTAAAGCACAAAAAGAACAAGTTGCTAAGCAACAAGCTATTGTAGATAATGAAATGCAAAGCATGTATAGTATGGCTAACACATTTGGATCTACTGGCGATGATAAATTAGATACTAATATTAATGGTTTTTGGAATGGAAAGGTTGATGAGTATTTTCAAATAAAAAACCAAATGCAAGATGGTAAATTATCTAGACAAGAAGGTAATCTAGCATTAGCTAAGATACAAGGTTTAGTTCCTCAGTTTAAGCAACAAGTGCAGTATCTTAGTCAACAAACTAATGACTACGCTACAGCTCTTAAAAATGGCACTTTGTCTAGTACTGGTTCTATGAAAAATAAAGAAATGATACAAACACTTATGGAGAAAGGTGATGTTCAATTATCAGAAGTTAATGGTGATATTTATTTCTTTAAACCAAACGAAGGTGAAGAAGGTTTTGATCAAACTAAAAACTCTTTTTTAAATGGTAAGGAAATGATAGGTATGGCTAACCAAGAACAAGATTTATTTAATCATAAAGCTGATATATCACAACTAACATCTACACTAGCAAATAAAGTAGGAACACCTGATGGTCCAAGTAGTTACTATGAAACTATAAAACTTAAGAAAGGTGATCCAGATCCTTTTCATCCAGGTGCTACTATTGAGAATATACCAGAAGGTGAAGAGTATACTTATCAAACATTAAAACAAGACAAAAGAGGAGATTATATATCTGAAATGGAAAATAGCCCAATGACTCAGACTATAATGAAAGATGATAAAAGAATGTTATCTGTATTTCAAGATGAGATACCAGATGGATATGCTAATGGTAAAATAGACCCAACAGCTACTAATTCAATAGCTGGTATATTAACAGCTGCAGGTATAGATGAGGCTACATTACTTTCTGAAGCTGGGGTTACAATGGAGCAAATGGTTAATTCTTCTTGGCACGAATCGCCTTCAGGTCTTACACCTGATCAAGAAGGTAAACTAAAAGAATATCAAGACCTAGTCGGTAAAAAATATATAGCTCAAAAAGCTTTTGATGACAATGTAGATTCTGATGGTATAGGTAAATTAATTGCTAGAGGTACAATACAAGCACCACCAACCGATTCTCAAAATGTAAATGGTGCTTCTACAAAACTTACAGACTCAGGCGGTAGCAAACTAAATTCAACTCAAATACAAACAGGTATGGAGTTTGAGGCAGAGATTGATATGGCAATGCCTAAACAACAACTAAGAGGTGATGCTTTAAAAAGGTTTAGAGAAAATCTTAATACTCAGAGTCAGTTTGCTGGTATTAGTGGAGAAGATTATGATTGGGTAGATTCTAACGAAAAGCTAGAACAAGCTTTACAAGAATTAGCGTTTGGAGGAAGTAATGGTCTTTACAAGAATAAAGGAGGTTATAGTGCTTATAAGATTGAAAAGAAGGAATTCGATAATTGGAAAGCCACTAGCGGTGGAAAAACAGTTGATGAATATTTAAATTGACCATAACATGAATGAAGAGAAGCTAAGAAGTATAGTTCAAGAAATGATCAACAACAACGAGCCTGATGAAAAAATAAAGGAAGTTGTTAGAAGAGCTAGAGAGATGATGGCTACAGTTATACCCGAACAAGAAGCTATAGATAACTCAATAGCAATAGATAAATTACCTGTAGAAAGTACAGAAACTGGAGGTATAAATTTTGAAATGGCTAAACAAATGTCTGATAATATAGCTAGAAAAAATGAACCTGACGAGTATGAAAGCGAGCTTGATGTTGCTGTTGTATCTGATCAAAATAAAAACCCTCAATTAAATCAAGCAACTCAATTAATTGAAGAGGCTGATAAAAGCCCTGTAAAAGCAGCTGCAATAGCTCACGAGCAAGATAAGTACGATAGATTAAGTTATGTAGAAAAATTAGACTATTCTGGACTAGGTGTAGAAGAATCTAAAAAAAGAAATGAAGAAGTACTAAAGCCAAAATCAGAAGAGTTAAGACATAGTTTAAATAATTTAAACGTAGACTCTGATGAATTTAAAAATAGCTTAGTAGAAGAATCTGTATCTTTCTACAATGAAAACGTAATGTTTTCTACTGAGTCTGAAAAAGCTTTAGAAAATGAAAATTTATTTTCTAGCTCTGAAGATATTGCTAAGGCATTAAACGGTAAAACACCAGCTGCTAAAATGCCTGTAGAAATGCAATCTATGATGAATAAAGATGCTGATGGTAAATTCACTGGCTGGCTTTCTCCTAATGAGCAATTTGAAGTAGCTAGTAGATGGGAAAAGAAACCTGATTGGTATCCAGAAGAAAAATGGAGAACAATTACACAGTTCAAAGAAACAGGTTTAGCTCCTGATGAAATTATAAATTCAGCTTCGGATGATTTAAAAAGTAAAAAATTAGGTGAGCTTAAGACAAACATGGTTAACAAGTTCTTTCATGCTAATTCAGATTTAAGTAATACAGATAGAATTAAGTTAACAGCTTTAATGAGTGATCAAATAAAAGGTAGGTTAACTCAAGAAGATGTTAGAAGACTGGCTGACAACCCAGAATTAATGGCTTTAGAAGTTCAAAAAAACAATGCTAGGTCTAAAGTTATAGTAGATGAAATGGCTGCTATAGAAGAAGCTAATAAAAGTTTTAAAGATAATAAAGAAATGGCCGATCTTAACAAGCAGGCTAAAGAATTTCAAGAACAACTAGAGTTTATGCAACAGCAAGGTATAAGTTCTTCTTCTTCTCCAGAAAAAATTAAAGAATATAATTCAGCTCTTGAAGGTTATAAAGCTGTACAGGCTGATTTTAAAAGATTAGGATTCAATGACAAAAGACAAGAGTTAGTAAGTAGAGTAGAGTCTTGGAATAAAGAAAGAGATGCTTTACAAGAAGATGCAGCAGAATTAAACGATGTAGCTTTAGTCATGGACTTAGGTGTTAAAAACTATTCCGCGTTAGATAGAGCTAAATTAGAAATGGAAAGCTTTTTCTTAGGAGGAACTTACGCTGCGATAGGGACAACCTTAGGTGTAGTAGGAGAGGTTATAGATAATGTTAATGACGAAGAAAATGCTAATAAATTATCTAGCTTTTTAAACAACGTAGAAGGTGCTTCATTAGATTATGTAGCTAGTTTGAATAACCAGAGACAAACTGAACTAGCGCCAATGTTAAAACTTAAAGACGTAGAATTAGGTAATGTAAGTAGTTTTGTAGGTCATAGTCTTGCTCAAGGAGCTCCTAGTATAGCTACTGTTTTAATGACAAGTTTTGGTGGTAAACTATTTGGACCTAGTAGTAAAGCTATACAAGCTGCAGAAGTTGCAGGTAACAAAGCACTTGCAACAACGCTTAGAGCTCAACAACTAGTAGCTTCTCAAAAAGCAAGTAAGCTAGCTCAAGGTATATTTTTTACAACTAGTTACGGTAGTAAAGGAGCTGAATTAAACATAGCTCAAAGAGATGCACCTGACATGATACTTAAAATAGAAGAAAAATTAAAAGGACCTTTAACAGTATTTGAAAGACAAGAGCTTATAGAACAAAAAGAAGATCTGTCTAGAGTGGAAGACCTGTCTTGGTATCAAAAAGTAGGATCTCAATTACTGTCTGGAAGTATAGATATGTATTCAGAAAAGTTAGGTACTTTAGGATATATGAAAAACTTAAATAAAATAGCAGCTCCAGTAAATTCTGGATTATTTAAGAAGATGATGTATCAAGGTTTAAATGCTAGTATAAATGTAGGTACTGAATTAGTAGAAGAGACAGCTGCTCAAATAGGTAATAATATATCTGATATATTCATACTAGGTGAAGATAAATCTATGATAGATGGTATTGACTCAGATTTTTTAGTAAACACAGCAATAACATCTTTAGCTATACAAGGACCTAGCATAGGCCAAAACCTATATAGTATGATGGGTGATCAAGTTAGAACTAAAGCAGATGCTGCGGCTAGTGCTGCTGATTTAAAAAGAGTAGTAGATATAGAAAGTCAGCTTAAAAACCCTGTAGGAATAAACAACGAACAAAGAAAAATATTAAAGAAAGAAAAGAAAGCTATAATGGATAGAGCGGCCATGAATAGTATACAAGACTATGAGAAGTTAACAGCTTTATCTATGGAAGAAAAGACTGATTTGTTTGATTTACAAAGACAGAAAAAACAAAAGCTAAAGCAATTAAATGAACTTGGTGGTAGAGGAGATGCTGGTAGTAATTCTGTTAAAAAACAAAAACAAACTATAGTAAGTGAGTTCAAAGCTTTAGATGTTCAAGCTGAAAAGTTATTAAACAAAAGAAAAACAAACAATAAAGAAAAACATAAAGACTCTGCTGACCCAGCTTTAGCAGCTTATAATCAAGGGCTATATGATTTTTATGGAAATATAGTTGGTGTTCAGCAAGAATTAAATGGTAATAAAACCCTTCGTGTAAGTTCAGAAACAACTATAGAAGATTTAAAAGAACAAGGTCTTGATGATAAAGATTCACAAGCATTACTAAATGCTAGATCAGAAGGTGCTAATGCTACATTTGTAGGTGATGATATAGTTTTATTTACAGACAATGCTCAAAATAATCTTTCTCAAAGTGTTAATAAAAATACAGCTTTAATTTCAGCAGTGTCACCATTGCATGAATTAATGCATATTCAAAATAGAAAATCTGGAATAGTAAAAGATGGTGTAGTAGTTGAAGCTGCTCAACAAGCTATAGAAGAAGCAGAAGGTCAATTAAAAATAAAATTAGAGACTGGCAAGATAACTCAAGAGCAGTATAATGATTTTGTAAAAAGAAAAGAACAATATACTTCTAGTAATGAAGAAATAGATTTTCAAGAAAGTGAAGGATCAATAACACCAGAGCAAGCTAAAGACTTAAGAAAAAATAATGGTGTTGACGTTGAGGAGGTTTTAAACCTGTTTGGAGATATGACAGCTTCAGGAATATTAAGTCAGTATGATTTTAATAAAATATACGGCCTTAGGTTTATGCTTAAAGGCATGGTTAATAAGTTCGCTGGTAAAAACACTAGTTTTTTATATCCTCTTAAAGATGGTAATGATGTATATAGCTATGTTAAAAGCTTCCAAAATTCAGTTGTAAAATCTGAAGCTGTAATGGATCCGGAAGAAGAAGAACTTCCTAACGCTGTTACTGGAGAGGGAAGGAATCAGAAGCTTTCTAAAGGAGCTAGTGAAGAAGTACAGAAAATATATGAAGAACAAGGTTCTGATGGAGCTTTTGACATAATAGAACAGTTCAAACCAATAACTAGTAAAATAGTAGAAAGAAGAAGAGATGCACCTGACTTTGATAGACAGTTGTTAACTGATGAAATAGAAACAGGAGAACGTGGTATATTTGATTTAATTAAATCTTATGACCCATCTACAGGTGTTCCACTCGCCGCTTATATAAATAAATTTTTACCTTCAAGAGCTATTGAAGCATCAAGAAGAGTTTTAGGTGAAGAGTTTACAGATGATGTTACTGAGCAGGTTGGTTTAGCTGCTACAGAAGAATCTGATAATGAAGTTGTAGATCAACCAAAAAGAAAGATTAAATTAAAAACTAGATTAACAGGAGATATTAAAGAATCTTTAGACAAGGTTAAGTCAGAAATAAATAATCTACCTATAGATCAATTAGATTTTAAATCATTAAAAAATATAGCTTTAAATGAAGTTCAAAAGTTGTTTGGTATAAAACCTAAACCAGGTAACTTAACTAAAGACGATGTAAGAAACGCACAACAGTATATAAATAAAAATGCTGATGCTTTAATATCAATGTTACCAGAAGGCGCTACTCCAAGTGGTACATCAACTGGAGTTCAAAAAGTTTTATTAGATAAGTTTTATAGAAAAACTGATAGAGTTAAAATGTCTAAGACAGGTAGCAAAGCTGGATTAGCTATTTATGAAAAAAGAAATGATATAACTTCAGCAGACTTTAAAGAGTTGTTTGGTATAACACCAGCAGGTCAACCTAATTTATCTGATAGAAATACAAGCGCTAGAGTGAAAGCTTTAGTTGCACAAACAGAACGAATGCTAACTAATCAAGAAGTTAGAGAGTCTTTAGAAAATAAAGGTAGAAACATACCTCAAGCATTAGTTGAAGGTAAAAACAATTTAATGTATTCTGCAGGTTTAGGTATTCCAATAACACCTAAAGAACAGAAAAACATAGATAGAACTAGAAAATTATTTGAAAGCGGTAAAAAAGCTGATGAGACTAATTGGAATAAGGGTGTTAAAGAATATGGCTTAAAGCCAATATTAATGGGTGATTTAAAAGGTAAGCAAAAAGCTAAGTCAATACTTTTTGAAGGAAGCGAAGGTAAACCACCAGTAATAAGAAAAATTCCTAAAAGTTTTATAACAAAAAACAAAGGTACTTTTGCTAATGGAGGCATGTATCAAAGCGTATTAGAAAATGGAGTACCTATAAAATTAAGTATAGAAGAAATTTCTAAAAATAAATTAAAAGCTAACGAAACGTTAAAAGAATATAAGTTAATGAATGGTAAAACTATTCTTAACACAGCTGATAATTTTAATGATAAAGAAATACAACTTCAAATAATGCCTGGAGGAAAAAATAATTCAAAAAATAACTTTATGTTTGCTAACGCAGCGCAAGTAAATAAAGCTATTGAAGATGCTGAGTTTTTAGCAGCTGAAGAAGGCGTTGAAGCATTTGCTCCAGAAAATGTAGATATTGAAAATTCTGTTAAAAGAACTGCGTATAGTAAAATTAAAAAAGGTTTTACAGATCTATTTGTTAGTGAACAAAAAGCTAAAAGAAAGGGTTTAAAAGATATATTAAAAACTTTAAATGAGTTAGTTGTTGAGGATAGAAAAACAAACTTACCTTTCGTAGCTGCTTTGTTATCATCTATCAGTGGTGGTCAAGGTCATTTTATGAGAAAAGGTGCTATAATAGATTTTTTAAATACGTTAGGTTTAAGAAATGTTGAAGAACACTCTCAACCAGCTAGTGACTTAGGTAAATATTTGTTTAATAGAATGGCACAAGGAACTTTTGAATTAAACGTAGATAACGCTTTAGAAAACTTTTTTCAAGGAGCTTTACCTTTAGTCTTTGATACTATGCTGAAAGGTGAAGGATTTAATTATACACAAGCCGTAGATCCAAAGTATAGAGAAGGTGTATTAAATGGAACTATACCTGTTTGGATTAGATATTTTAATCCTTTTGTTAATAAACAAGTAAGAACAGATAAAGAAACTGGTAAAACTTTTGTTGGTATAGATCCAAATGTTTTAATGTTACCAAATGGTAAATCAGTTGCTGAGCAGTATGGAGTAGGATTACCAGTAGAATTAAGAACTCCATCAGCTATAGCTAAACAACAAGAGTTATTGTTTGAAATATTTTCAAATGAAAGCATGACAGAGGCTATAGCTAGTCAAAGATTAGTTGAATTTACTAAAGTAGTTCCAGGTTTAAAGAAAAGTAAAGGAGTAAATATAAATGATTTAAAAACATCTGGAGTTTTAAGTGTTGAAGAAGGCATGACTTCTCAAGACATACTAAGTAAAGCTGCAGGTATAGACGAAGCTTTAAGATTAGCTAGAAAGTTAGACCAACCTATTAAAAAGATTAGAGTGTTTGATTTTGATGACACTTTAGCAACTAGCAATAGTTTAGTTTTTTATACAACACAAGACGGTGTTCAAGGAGAGTTAACTGCAGAGCAATTTGCAGAGCAAGGAGCTGATCTTGTTGAACAAGGTGCTGTAATGGATTTTACAGACTTTGATATAGTAAGAGATGGAGCTCGTGGTCCAATGTTTGAATTAGCTAAGAAAATTAAAGACGCTAGAGGTAATGAAGATATTTTTGTTTTAACAGCTAGATCACCACTATCTCAAGATGCTATATTTGAATTCTTAAAGTCTGAAGGTTTAGAATTTAAAAAAGAAAACATAGTTGGTTTAGGTAATTCTACAGGTGAAGCAAAAGCAAATTGGTTAGTTAATAAAGCTGCTGAAGGTTATAATGATTTTTATTTTGCAGATGATGCATTACAAAATGTTAAAGCTGTTCAAGACGCTATGTCTGTGTTAGATGTTAAGTCTAAAGTTCAACAAGCTAAACTAAAGTTTTCTAAAGGATTAGATCAAGAGTTTGATAGTATAATATCTGCTAAGAAAGGAGCTAAGTTTCAAGGAGAAATATCCGCTGCAAAAGCTAAAGTAACAGGTAAAAATCCTTTTAAATTCTTTATACCATATTCAGCTGAAGATTTTACTGGTCTTATATATTCTACTTTATCTAAAGGACCATTAGGTAATTTACAAATGGCTTGGTATAAGAAACATTTACTAGATCCTTATGCTGTAGCTGATGAGAATTTAAGAAAAGATAGACTACAAGTCATGAATGACTTTAGAAAACTTAAAAAAGATTTAAAAATACCTAAAGATTTAAATAAACAAACATCTAATGGTTTTACTAAAGAGCAAGCTGTTAGAGCTTATTTATATTTTAAGAATGGATTTAAAATACCAGGTGTTAGTGAATCTGATTTAAAAGAAATGAATGATCTTATTGAATCAGATGCTCAACTTATAACTTTTGCTAATCAATTATTAGATATAACTAAAGGTGATGGATGGGCTCAACCAAAATCAGACTGGCTAGCTGGTACTATAAGCACAGACTTACAAGATATTCTTACTGAAGTTAAAAGACCTAAGTACTTAGAAGACTGGAAACAAAATGCTGATAAGATATATAATGAAGCTAATCTTAATAAACTAGAAGCTCTTTATGGTTCTAAATATAGAGAAGCTTTAGAGGGAATGTTAAAGAGAATGTACTCTGGCAAAAATAGAACTAGTTCAGGAAGTAGGTTAAGCAATAGAATACTTGATTATATAAACGGATCCAATGCGGCTATAATGTTCTTAAATACTAGATCAGCTGTACTTCAAACTATATCTGCTATAAACTTTGTAAATTGGAGTTTTAACAATCCTTTAAAAGCTGGAGCTGCTTTTGCTAATCAACCACAATACTGGTCTGACTTTATGACGTTAATGAATTCTGACTACCTTAAAGATAGACGTAACGGTTTAAGGATTAACGTAACTGAGTCTGAAGTTGCTGACGCTGCTAAGACGGCTAAGAATAAAGCTAAAGGTGCTTTAGCATATATAATGGCAAAAGGTTACGCTCCTACTCAGTTTGCTGATAGTTTTGCTATAGCTTCTGGTGGTGCAACGTTTTACAGAAATAGAATAAACGATTTGATGAAAAATAGTGGTATGACAGAGGCTCAAGCTAAAGATCAAGCATTATTAGAGTGGAAAGAAATATCAGAGGAAAACCAACAGTCTAGTAGGCCTGATAAAATATCGCAGCAACAAGCTAGTGACTATGGTAGATTAATACTTATGTTTGCAAACACACCTATGCAGTATGCTAGAATACAAAAAAGATCTATACAAGATTTAATAGCAGGTAGAGGTGATTGGAAGTCTAATGTTAGTAAAGTTGCTTATTATGGCTTTGTTCAAAACGTTATATTCAATTCACTTCAACAAGGTTTATTTGCTTTAGGATTTGATGGTGATGATGACGATGAAGATGATGCTAAAAAAGCTTATAGAACAATGAATGGAATGTCTGACTCTATGTTACGAGGTTTAGGTATAGGAGGAGCTGCTGTGTCTGTTGTTAAGAATTTATTATTAGACTTATACGAAAGATCTAAAAGATCAAGACCTGAGTATGTAGATTCTATATGGAAACTACTACAATTTTCACCTCCAATAAGTTCTAAAATATCTAGACTTAGAGCTGCAGCTTGGCAGTTTGATAGTAAGAAAAGAAGAGAAGAAATGTATGACAAAGGTTTGTCATTAGATAACCCAGCTTATTTAGCTGGTGCAAAGGTAATATCAGCAGCTACAAATGTACCTTTAGATAGAGCAATGTTAAAGTATGATAATGTTAAAGGAGCTCTTGAAGAAGAAACAGAGTGGTGGCAAAGTGTAGCTATGATACTTGGTTGGCCAAAATGGCAGCTAGAACAAAAGCAAAGAGAAGCTATAAATAATAAAAGATCTCCTACTACTAGAAGAGGTGGTTCAAGAAGAAAATCAAAAAGATAGACATGAGAAAATGTAAAACACCTTTCAATAAATATGAAACACCTGTAGCATTAAAAGATGCTTGTTATTATAAGGCAAAAAAAGCACATAAAGTATTTCCATCAGCTTACGCTAGTGGTATGATAGCTAAATGCAGAAAAAAGAAATAATGGAAGTAGAAAAAGATTCTTGGGATATATCTACATCTAGATCTCCGCTAGCTGCAATAAGAAAAACTAAAAAAGGAGCTTCTTTAAAGAGATGGTTTAAAGAAAGTTGGAAAGATGAGAAAGGTAATGAGTGTGGATCTGATAAAAATAAAAATACAAAAGTTTGTAGACCATCAAAAAGAGTTAACTCAGACTCTCCAAAACCTTGGAGTGAGATGTCTAGTAGTGAAAAAAGAAAAGTAACTAGAGCAAAGAAAAGAGCGGGCATGGGAAGAAGAAGATCTTCTAAAAGTAATGTAAGCTAGGAACAAAAAAGAAATGGGCACCATACCCAAAGTTCCTGTAACCAAAAAAGGGGATCTCGTAATGAGGTCCCCTTTTTATTTGGTAGTGAACGGAGCAGGACTCGAACCTGCGACCGCCTGCTTAGAAGGCAGGTGCTCTATCCAGCTGAGCTATCCATCCATCATTTAGTTATTACAGTATTCACAAATACCGCCTAGACATAATCCGCACATAATTTTAATTTTATTGTTTGACATTTTTCGTATTCTTCTTCACCTTCAAAGTAATTTAATAATACTTTTGGATCTTCATGATCTACAGGTAAATAGAACTCGTGTTGTTCTGATAATTTATTGTAAGTAGTTTCACCTACCATTAATTTATAAGCATTTATATAAGACTGTCTCAATGTATATTATTTAGGTTTTTTGTGACTATGTCCTTTTTTCTTTAATTCTAAATGTTTTTTATAAGTATTAGCCATAGTGCCTTTACCAGATTTAGAATACATCATATGAGGTTTAAATTTTTTTGCCATTATATTTATTTTAAATTATGTTATTTCACAAGCTCCACCAACACAAGCTAATTCTCCAGCTAGATCTGTTTCATCTTCTGTTTCTATGATCTTAGTTAGATCAACATCTTTAAGATGCAACATCATTGTATCATATTGAACTTTACTTATATCCTCAAAAGGTGCTTGAGTATATGTACCACCATCATAAGGCAATACTGATAAGCCATTGTAATGATCTCTATTTTCCCACATCCATCTTCCAGCTTGATCCCACTCTTCCTGCTTTAAACTAACAGTTGCAGAAACATTATGAGTATTAGATCCTTTTCTATGACCTGGTTTAACCCATTCAATAGCTACTTTCTTTATTCTTTCAAGTAACTCAAAAGGTGATTCCATCCTTAATATAGAACCTTCAGGAGCTTTTTGCGGTATACTAATTACTGCAGTATCGTGAGGTCTAAAGAATTCATCTTCAACTAACTCAGGATGATGTTTGAATAAATGCTTATACATAGATTCATTTTTACCAACCCTTATTCTACGCACATAATAATCATTATGCCATGCATGTATACCAGATGAAGTTCCTAGTGCCAGAGATGTCGTCCCAGCAGGCTTCACGGTTGTACATCTAGCTGATTGATTTATACCAATTAGCTTGGCGACTCTTGCGTTTTCTCGTTTTACTATTTGAGCGCCTTTCGTCATGTCGTAACCTAACACGGTGCCAGAACCTATTCCCGTCATAGATATTCCTATCAACGCATCTTTCTCTGTTGTCTCTTTCCATACATCTCTTAGATAATGAAAGTCAGTATAACCAGCTTGTAGTGTACCTATAAAAGCTGCTTTCTTAACTCTATCATTAAAATCATCTTGTGATTCTATATCACTAGCATTTACCTCACATAAGTTACAAAACTGAAAAGGTCTTAATGCTATTTCACAACAAGGATTTGTACCCCAGTCTTTATCATTATTTAAATATATACCAGGTTCACCTGAGTTACTAAGCTCTACACGTTTCCATAGATCCATAAAAAACTCTTGAGTTACTTTATGTCTCATAAGAACAGCTGAGTTATTAGCTCTACCTCTTTGTGGATTCTTCTCCCACCAACTACCTGACTTACTACTTATCATCTCGCTGTCTTCAGCAGAAAACAAACTAATTAAAGCTGCTCTACGTATGCCACCAGCTAAAACTGAGTCAGCTATATGACAAACTATATCGTGAGCTTCTACAGTAGTAAGTGGTGTTCCATCTTCTTTACCATCTAATATACCTTTAATCTTAAGTATACATTCTTTTAATGGCTGAGGACCTGGAGCTTTACCACCTGAAGTAACAAGCTGTGCACCTTTAGGTCTTATATCAGAAAAATCAAATACAATACTAGAAGATCTTGTGTCACCCATATACGATTTCATAAGAACTTTTATAGCATCACCCCAACCTTCAATAGAATCACCTATCAAGAACCTTCTAGTTCTTTTAGCATAAGGTTTGTTAACAGGTTGTAATTGTTTTACATGATGATTTTGTACAGAATATCCAACACCGGTTCCTCCAAGCAGAAGAAACATGGTCTCGTGAAAGCTATCAATGTGATCGATAGGTAAATAAGCGCAATTGTAAATACGATTAGGACTAATCTCAATAGGCTTACCTCCGAACTGAAGGCTGCGCATAGACGGTAAAATCTTTTTTTCATATACTAAATTATAAGCTTCTTTAATTTGATCAGATAGTTCTGGATATTTTTTAATATGCATATTCATATTACGTGTTACTAACTCAACCCAAGTTTCTCTTCGTTCTAACTCAGGTATAAATTTAGCGTATTTCATATAGACAGTTATGTCACTTAGTATCTTGTTTGATATCTCCATCTTTATTTTCTTTATTTGTTATTTCTTTTTTTAGAAACTCTATAGCCTTGTCATAACCAGGCATCAATTTAACTGCTTCTAAAGTACCCATCGCGGTAGTACTAAGTATATTGAGTTCGTTAATCATTTGTTGCGCAACTCTTGTTAATGCTGCAATTTTATTTTGCATTTCTAGCAATTTACTTTCTTTCATCTTCCTTGGTTATTGTATTTTTTTGAGTATAGCTTACTACTTTTAGACTTTGAAGTCTTACTCTTAGCGTGTATACCTTTTCTTTTCTTAGGTGGTTTCTCCCGAAACTGTGATATCGTTTGCTTTGCCATATTTTATTGAATATTTAATTAAGTCTTTGTATTTTAAATAACCTTTAGATTCTATACTCCAGTCTATAAATTTCTGAAGCTGTCTATCAGCATATTTTCTTCTTGCTATATCTTTTGTTTCCCAAGAATTAAGCTCACGGTTTTTTCGCATTCTTTTTGATTTTGTGGTTTATATAACGTAATCTCCGGCAAGTTCTGTGATACATAAGCTTTAAACAGTTTCCAGCGTATAGGAAAGCTCTCGTTAGCTCTTCCCTTGCATTCAATGATGAACCCATCTCCGATAAAATCAGGCGTATACTTGAGGTTAAGTATTTTTTTATCACCTCTATTCTTGAATTCTCCTTTGCCATTTCCTTGCTTTTCGTATGAATCATTTTTAAATTTAAAAGAGGGGACAAGCTCGTAAGTTTGTCCCTCGTATTCTGCTTTTATATTAGCATTTTTTAAAGCTAAATACATAAATGCTTCTAAACCTGATTTAAATTCTATACCATCTACAGTTTTCTTTTTAGATCTTACAGGACCTTTTTTTCGTTTAAATTGGCGATATACCATACTCTAAATCATCAGAAATAAAACTAGCTTTCTTAGCTTCATCTATAGTTTCATTAACTAACTTGTCAGATAGTTCTTCGCGTGCAGCTTGAATATATAGTATAGCATCCATAAGCTCTTCTTGTATATCATTAAGATATCCAGCTAAATCTTTATGTTTACCCCTACGTTCACTATCTAGTGTTCTGCCATATTTATTAAAGCCAACATCAGATCTTGATACAAACTTATCCACAACGTTCTCAACGACTGGATCTCTGAATTTAATAGTCTTACTTTTCATCTTTAACAAATGTTCCATTAACCATTTTACCAGTTCTCTTAGAAATAACATCGTAAGCTTCATCTATACAATCTTCGATAGTTGTTCCGCCCATATGAGCTAAGTTTGTAAGAACTACAACCATATCACCGATAGCATCTCTAAATTCAGGGTTATCATCTTTTAGTATAGCTCTACCTAGTTCGCCAGCTTCTTCCATTAGCTTACAGAACTGAGTTTTAGTATCGCCTTTGCTATATAAACCTCTTTCGC
>Ga0209535_1000129_pt1 | contig 47924 bp, 66 predicted proteins | sample LinPmetageLP28_FD_184041 | JGI IMG/M metagenome (GOLD analysis project Ga0209535, IMG submission 184041) | Marine viral communities from the Pacific Ocean - LP-28 (SPAdes) (version 2) | ecosystem: Environmental > Aquatic > Marine > Oceanic | place: Pacific Ocean | collected 2009-08-22 | reverse complement strand
CCTTTATCGAATCTTCCGGCTTGTCCTCTCACTAAGCCTGCATTAGGGTCTGTTTCAGGTTGTGTTTTACCTAATTGCTGTCCTGCTTTAATACCTTTCTGTATAGCATTGCCTACTTTGCCCACAGTTGCTGACACCTTTGGATCTTTGGTATATTTGATAGGATCACTTTGAGGCATTAACTTGGCAAGATCTTCTTTCTTGAGATACTTTATAATTTTTTCTTTGTTGATATTACTTTCTCTGCCTTCTCTGCCTGGGTTAGGGTTACTGTTTATACTGCGATACATAACAGATTTGTTTGTATCTATGTATGGTGATGGTTTTATTATCTCTCCATAGTTCATCTGACCCGGTCTAGCAGAGCCTTTTCCACCTTTCCACATTATGAAGTCACCTATCCTAGGCTCCTTGTTTACTAGTAGTTTTGGCATTTCTGGTAACTGTTTCATAGCATTATTAATTTCTTCCCACTCGCCATCTATCACTTGCCCTTTGCTTAACATTTTGTCTGCACGTTCTTTCTCTGCTGGTGATACAACTTCGCCGTCTATTGCTTGATCACCTCTATCCATCTTATCAGGTAAACTTATTACATGTGGTACTATCTCTGTACCTGTTGTAGGAGTATCTGTGCCTGTGCCTTTGGGTTCGGGTTTTGTTGTTTGCCCAGTCTCCTTGCCAGTGTCTATAGGACTAGTACTAACTTTGCTAGTTAACTCAAACATACCTTTCAATTTCTTGTTAAATTCATCAGTTATCTTGCCTACTGCTTCATAGTCACCCAATGGTCCATTAATGCCCTGCGGCGTACCGCCTTTGTACCGTACGCCTAGGTTTGCAATAGCGGCTCTGTTGTGTATGCTTTGTAATTTAATCATTGACTGCTTTAATATGCTGTTTTTTAGATTAACGTATGCAGTAACATTCTGTTTGCCAATTAGTTCGCCATGTTCTACTACACCTTTATTCAAACCTTGAACCATTTTTACAATTGGTTTCATTGATGATTTGTACTTGTCAAAAATTGGAGGCAAGTATTGTTCCGCATACATTTCATCTACTGCTTTCTTGGCTGGCAATACTTTGTCATTAAAATGCTTTTTCAAATTATTCATTGCTTGAGCAAATTGCTGACTAGCAATAGTACTATCTTCGGGTGCTTCTGTTAATTCGAATAAACGCATATTTACTATTTATCAATCTGTGATGGTATAGTCGAGTGTATTAAACGTTAATACAAACTTAGGAATGTCTGTATTACTGAAATAGTATGTGACTTTGCCTTTTGCCCTAATAGTGTCCATGGGCATAACGTTATAGTGTTGACACCATTCTTTGATATGCTTTGTGACTTGACCAGTTTTCATTTGTCCAGGTATGCCACCGCCTCCAGTAGGTATAAAGAATTCAACTCCTTTCATGATAGTATCCTAGTACTGCATCTGCGTATGCATCGTTGCCTATATTTGACATATGGTTAGTGTACAAATCTGCTACAGCAAAATGTGTATATATCCATTCCTCTTCTTCTTTTATTTTGCGATTAAAAATCATTTCTACATAACTCTTGTCTGCATTTAATCCTATATCGTATGAAGGAAACTTAAAGTCTATATTAGTTGGAGTGTATCCTTGTAAATGCTGTAATGCCATTTCATACCTTCCAGTAGCCATACCGTAGTCGTCTATTATTTCTTTTCTTTCTAAATAGTTGTAGCCACGTCTACAAGACCACATACCTGGACAAAAGCAGTATTTAATTTTTAGCATCTGTAAATGCGATAGCAGTTTGTCATATGTACTAATCATTTTGTATTCTTCATAATCAAAATCTCGATGTAGTGTCCGGTATTCGTCTATGACTGGTATGTGTGTATCTATTGAACCAGCAGTAGGCATGTGTAGTTCTTCTATGCTGTCAAATCTAAATGGACTAATATTGTTTACGTCTATGTACATAAATCTGTTAGGTACTGTAGGTATAATAAATAATATGTCTGCGTTTTTATCAAACATATTATCGTTGTTTATGAGCCAATCAATTTTGTGCAGTATTGCTTCGTTACTGCAACCACGTTTAGAAAAGTTTGTTGCTATACTGTATTCGTAACCTAAACTTTCAGCAACCTGTTTAGTCCATTCTTTGCCTTTTACTGAATCGTTATCTGGCATCTTATTTTCGTAGAACTCAGTATTGGCTTTTTCAAACCATGATGTAGTAATGTTAGGTACTCCAAAACTGTCGCCTATGATCCATGCCTTCATTATCTTTTACTTTCGATATAATCTAATACTGCTTTTGCATAAGCATCGTTGCCTACATCTGTAAAGTGATTAGAGTATAAATCACTTATAGGTTGGTCCCAATAGATGTTATCGCCTTCGCCCATTCCTTTGTTCATATAAAAGAACCTGTCGTGGCGTTTTTGTAAATGTTCTATGTCTGCATTCATACCTATGCCATAGTCTGGAAATTCTATATCTATAAACTGTGGCTGGTAACCTGGTATAACAGATAATTGATGACCTACCCAAAAGCCTGGACAAAACATATAATCTATATCATATAATGTAAGGAATGCTAACAGTTTGTCGTATGCACTAACTGATTTGTAAAATTCAAAATCATGATCGCGATACATTGCTTGAAACTCATCTAGTACTTGGTCGCCTGTTACATGACTTCCTGCTGTACTCAAGTGAGGTGTTTTATTATTCACAAACTTAAATATGTTTTTGTTTATACCACGTTGCTCTGATCTATACATAAACCTACTACTGTTAGTAGGAATAATCATTATCATATCTTTTTCTTTGTCAAACGAATTGTTATTTAATATCCAATCAACGTTATGCAAAATATAATCATTACTGCAACCTGGTTGTGACAAATTAAACAAGACACTATATTCATAACCTAAATTAGTTACTACTTGTTTAACCCATTCGGTGCCTTGTACTACACTATCGTCTGGGAGTATTCCGTTGTAGTAATCTGTATTGCCTTCGGACCATATGTCTGTTGTTAGACACGGTGCTCCAAAACTATCGCCTACGATCCATGCTTTCATATTCTATCTCTGTTAATCTAGTGTTTGCGTCATTGACTGCTGTTTGCTTTTGCTCGTTTGTATATATACGCCAGTTTCTAATATCATCCACAGTTCTTCCGCAACCTTGACATACCGTGTGGGTAGCAAAGTCTAAATTGCAAATTCCCTTGCACGGCGATTCCACTGACATGCTAGTATTTATGGAATCCTAAATTATTGTACGATAAATATTAGCATGAAAAAAGCAATAGTCATGAGTGCACCAGGAACACTTACTGCTGGGGGCCATGCAACTCGTATGGGTAAAAATACAGCGAGGTCACCTGGCTCGCATATGGTAGCACAGGTATTTCGCAATGAAGACTACGATACTATCAATATAGAATATATTAACGACTGGTTAACATCACCAGAATACATTGCAGGACTGAGTAGGGTTATTAATAATCACTTTTCAGATGGTACTGATTGTGTTATAGCATTAAGTTTAACAATAGGACATCATGCTATATTGCAGAACCCACACTTGTTTAGTATGCTGTCAACATTAAAGAAAACAAACGGCATACGTCTATGTGCAGGTGGTGTATATAGGCAAATGGTTATTAACAGATCCAAAATGAAAAATGGTGCAACTGACTTAGCAGATATTATTGATGCATACTTTATAGGCAGAAGTTTAACAATGTTTCCTACCTGGCTAAGAAAACATGACATGAGCGAACACTTCTTTGTACAAGACGGAGACAGCACTTGGTATAAACTAAAAGACTTAGGTGTACCAGAGCCACCTATCACTATGCCACTGGTAGACAGTGATTGTTATACACCGCGTGATGTGTTAAGTATCGAGTTGGGCATTGGCTGTAAATTTAATTGCAGTTTTTGTAATACACCATTTAAGAAAACAGACACAAAGTTTCAAGACATTGATAATTTAGTAGAAGTACTAGATACTGCAAATAGAAAATATGGTGTAACACATTTCAACGTTGTAGATGAAACCAGCAATGAACATGAAACCAAATACGAAACTTTACTAACAGCGGTACGTCAACTAGACTACCAACCTGTGTTTAATGGTTATGCTAGATTAGACATGCTACATCGCAAGCCACATCAAATAGATCAGATAGCAGAAATAGGATTCAAAGGATTGTTCTTTGGTATAGAAACATTAGATGACAAAGCAGGAAAGTTAATACGCAAAGGCGGAGGAAGATATAATTTATTAAACTCGCTAGAAACATTAAAGAGCACAATACCAGACTTATACAGACTAGGCAGTTTCATTGTAGGCTTAACACATGACAGCGAAGAAAAGATTCGCAGTGGCTTTGATTACATTGTTGACAACGAACTGCTACATAACATTTACTTAAACCCTGTAGGCATTGCTCCAGCAGAGCCAGGGGATAGTTGGGCAAGTGATTTTAGTTTGATGCCTGAAAAGTTTGGATATGAAATTACAAAAACACATAAAGATGATATATGTGAATGGAAAAATGATTGGACTACTTTTCAGGATGCTATGGCATTAACAAATGATATTAGAATAAATGTGACATCACGTTTAGGCTTTGGTGCTTTTGCAGAATACAATAACTGGGAGTACTTTAAAGATCGTGCGTTGGGTAGTGTAACACACCCTGATACTGTTAAAGATCAAGATCCAGATAGATTATACCAGTTTGCTGTAATGCATGTAAATAACTATATCAGAGCAAAGATATTAAAACATGGATAAGCATTTAGAAATTATAAAAGGCGAGCAAGAAGTTCACCATGGCATTAACAGAAATTTACTTACAATAGATCAGCACTTAGCAAAAGAATGGAATAGTGATATAGGCAAGCCTATGTGTGTTTACAATATCAAAAAGATAATTGTAAAAATGCGTAGGAAACAAAGCGATGCATTATCAGGAGTAGAGTTTGAAGAATACTTAACCAAGTATAAAGAAGAAATATTACATAACTGTAATCAACGTTGGCTACTAAGCATAGTAGACACCATAGCAGATTATGGTCAAGGTGAAAGACGTGTGAATGCAACATGGTTAGGTACACATTATAAGATGACATTGCTCACGGACAGTTTGTTTCATCATGCAACGAACTGGAAATACAATCGCAATAACATAACAACTGAGATGCCAATCATACCAGACGGTAGTCCAGGTCAACGGCTGTATGCAATTAACAAACCATTCCCCGGACTTAAAGGTGCACACACAGAAACAAATGTAGAAACTGATATAGTACAAAATATAGCAATCAGGCTTGATCAAATATTAAAAGACGACGAGTTAATGACAGACATATCAAATAGGCTACACAACATGTACACACAATCAGAGAGCATATATGGATTGTGGGAGACTCTAAAGAATGAAGGATAAGCCTAAACTGATATTGGTAGGCGACGAGTGGACACAAGGCAGTTACATTGACGCAACCACCAGCAGTGACTTAGCAGTAGAAAACAGTTTTAGAAAGTTTTTCTCTGTGACCAACTTAGGCAGTTTGGAAAGTTCTCCAAAGAAAAGTCTACAACTGTTAGAACAATATCTCAAGCACATAGAACTAAAAGGCAACTACCCTCGCAGTAACATCACAGTGGTGGTTGTGTTGGGCAACATGTTTAGAGACATGAACATACCGCAAACAGGTATCTTAGACGCACACAGACAGTCTGTGCTGAGTTTTCTCAGTGAAGTGGGTGTATTGACCAAACAACTGCTACCTAACAGCACACACGCAGAAAATGAGCATAGATTGGGTTGGTTCGTAGTTGGTGGTAGCACAGACATAGGCGCCAAAGTCATAGAGTCAGTGACACAGTTACACGATGATCACTATGTACCAGATGTTATACCCAGTTGGTGTGGACTGGTAGATGAAACATATATGTCAATACCGTTCTCACATGATCCAGATCGATTGCTGTTAAACAGCAGTATAGATCCTTCTGAAGTAAATGTGATCGAATTAATGATGGCAAAGCGACTGGAATATGATCGATTGGTGGCTAAAGGTTTGCTGAGTGCAGACTATGTGCCAACTGAAATGATGACAGATGTGTTAGCAGAATATGTACATGGTGTGGCTATTAACAGATTCAGTAACGTTAGTTATGTGGGTCAACGTGAGTTACACGATGCGGAAAGCAAGAAACACTTTACTTAAACAGTTCAGCCAAGTTCATTAATACTGCGGTGCCAGTTATAGCACTACCAATCATAATGGCTTTGTCATTCCAACAATGCCCAACATACACCCAAGCAATTGAACTCAGTGCATAAGCAACCTTGCCTGCAGTCATAAAGTCTGCACTTTGCAAGAACACTCCGGTCACAGCAAGAGTTGTTGCCAACCATTTGATATAACTGTCCAAGCCACCTGTGGGTGTACTGGGTGCAAATATGTCTACTTGCTCTTGTGCTTCTGCTAGTTCTTCTTTGAGTCTGTGTCGCTCTATGTTGAGTTCACGAGCAAGTTGACCTGCTCTGCTGGTAGTGTCTAAACCTTTGACTTGATCTTTAAAACTCTTATCGCTCACAGTAGTGGTCCTATGTAGTCTTGAAATAGTGTTCTGGTAAACAGTATAATGCCTACTCCGTTTAACAACATAAGAGCACGATCCTTCCACAGTATGCCAACTATCATCCAACCCGTTACACCTATAAGACTTAACACTAAGTCTATTAACTGTAAGCCGTCTATGCCACGCATACTCATACTTGCCAGTATAAAACAACTAGCAGTCCATTTGATATACCAGGAAAGATCCTGTTTGGGAGTGGCGCTCTTGGTAATACGTTTGCTATGTTTGATTTCACCTACAGTGAACTCTTGCCCTTTAGCAGTCTTTATTATTACATTGTCTAGTTTTTCACTGTCGTGATTAACTGTTCTAGTCATTATAATGTCCTTTATCCAATAGAGATGTAAAAAAATCTTTTAAGCGGAGTCGGAGCCTACGCCTGCCGACCTAAATATTCTTCGTATCTTCTACGTATGAAGTTCTTACTCATACCTAAGTTATACTTTGAATACATAAAATTAACGAATCTTCTCTTTAATGTTTCGTAATCACCTTTATGCACATGTGTCAATTGGACTGCGTATGCTTCGCATTCTCTGTTTAATTTGTGGTTCTTATCCCAAATTTGTCTTATACCTGACAATCCTAATGTTCTGATATTTTGCTTAACGTGTGTAAGTTCATGTTGTATTAGTCCTTCGTCATCTGCATAGTCAGGTCTAATAATAACAGTTGTACCTACATGGTATCCGCTGAATCTTTTAGGCATCCAGTTAGATATAAAAATTACTATGGGGATAAATTTCCATATTAGTCTAATTTTCATACAAATTATTTATTTGAATGTTCCGGCGAGTATGATTCTTCTTGATTCGTAATTTAATGATGAGAAGTCCGTGCCATGAAAACTGCGTTCATTACACTTAAACATAAACAGTTTACCAACACCGTTAGATGTTTTGTATTCAGTAGTTGCATCGTAATATGGTTCCGGTAATGGATTGTTTACTTCATTGCCGTGTTGATCCGTAAAAGTCTTGTGCGTTACTAATTCGTTTTCGAATATTTTAGTACCTACAGAATCATGCAAGTATATTAAGCCTTTGGAGTATACTTCTGTGTCTTTGATATTATCTGTGTGAGGACTAAATGAGAAGTCTGGATTAGCACCTTGATATCCAAACTTAGGCCACGTCTCGTGTGTTAAGCCTAAGTCAGCACCAAACTTTTCTATGTGCCATTCGTTCCAGTGGTCCCATGTGTTAAGTGCATCTTGCATGTCACCTGCATACGAGTCGTTCATACAACCGGTAGCAAACACAGGAAAGGCAGAATTAAATTCATTATCACCATCATCAAAGCCGTCCCAAAATCCTGGTTTAAGTTCATTGTATATTAAGTCACAGAACTCAGGCTTTATTAAGTCTACTTCAATATATGTATAGGGGTATGTATGAACTTCACAGTTTTCTAAGTTGTCCCAATTTATAAAATCTTTTGCTCTTAATTCGTTCATTATACTACCTTGTACTTGTTGTTATCACATTTACCGCATGTGAGTTTGCAAAAAGCATCTGCATTGTTTTGCAAGTTGTCGAAGTATGTTGTATTTAATACACCACTGTCAAGTACTTCTTTGAGTGTATTATGTTCGACACTAAATGCTTTCTCTCCAACTGTATTTATTTTATTTAATATAGAATTGATTGGACCACCTTCAAATATGATAGACTTTGCCTGAGCAACATTACTGCCTATCATACAGCATGGATATACATTATTATCAAATCCTATAAACACATAATGTTTATTTTCTGTTAAGTCATCTGGCTTATGAAAGTTTTTACTGAAACATGTTTGGTCAGTTATTGAATCAACAAGTGTCTGCTCACCGTCATCTAGTAATTCGCTGTAAGGTGCATTGTGCGGAAAAGGAATACCTTTTATTTTAGGAGGCACTACTGCTTCTGCTTTGCGTACAGGCGTTACAAATACATTCTGTGTTTGTATGCGTTGTAACAACTCTGGATATTGTGTTTTTAATTCCCAGTGTGTGTCTAACAGATCTGTTTCTACAGGCCCATGTAATAAGTGAGTATGCTCGCCTTGGAAGTCGTATACATGTACTGGTCCCCAGTCGGCACCGTTAGGACGTCTAACATAAAAAACCTTGATGCCCTTTTCATATGCAACTTTGACCGCATCTTCTAATTCATGTGCATTCTCCTGCCACACAATGTATTGCCACTCGTGATATGTTCCGTCTTTAATGTCGCTTATGTATTCGTCCATGTTACGAATAACTTTGTTGTAGTCTACTCTGACTCTGTGTAGTTCGTTTATTTCTTTACTAGCACCATCGATGCCCCATATTAAATGTACGCCTAACTGTCCTAGTCTCTTGTAATGTTTAGGACTACCTATACCACCGTTGGTGCTAATACGCATACTGACATGTTCGTTTTTACTTCTTATCCATTCGCAGATGTTTAGTATCTCTGGATTGGTCATTGGGTCGCCGTAGTTACCACAAAACTGTATATGTTCTAGTTGTTCTACAGTATCACTTAATATACGTTTGACTTCGTCTGCTGTTCTATATTGTTGTTTAAACTCAGCAAGTTGTCCATGGTTTCGTCTTATACAAACAGGGCATACTGCATTGCATGTACTTGCAATTTCAAAGTCAATTGCTATTAAGTTCTTGCTACTCATGTTTAATAATAAATTCGGATTGCAACTTATTAAGTTCTGGCAAGTTTTCTAATTGTATAGTTACTATTTGCTTTGTTTTAATCCATTGTATAATTTGTTGTTGATGTGTAGCCATTGCATTTTTGCTAACACCGTATTCGTAATGTTGATACTCACTTAAAAATAATTCATTTGGTGTTAATGACAAACACCACGGAGACCTTTGTTGTATGGCTACCCATTGTCTCCATACAGGCATGTTATGTAAGTCAACTGCAAGTTTACCTGCCCATTCATAACCCAAGTTGTCTTCGAGCATAGTTTTAAAGAATACTTCTGCAACTTTATGATCTGACGACCATAGTATTATATTATGTAATGGTTCACCTTTATCCGGTCTAGTAACTGCATTTCTAATGTGTTCTAGCAAAGCCAACCTCCGTTTACTTTTATAAACTCGCCTGTCATATATGAATTATCTTTATCCATTAGCATTTTTAATACAGGAATAAGTTCTTCTGGCTTACACGTTCTGCCTATAGGGGAGTAAGTAGAATCTACTTTGTGTTGCTCTTCCATTACTAAATGTGGAACAAATCCGTTACATGTAATATTTTTGTCTGCATAATAACTTGCAATATACTGAACCAAATTAACATACACACTTTGCGATCCTACATACGCAAAACTTTTTACAAAGTTATCATCATAAAAATTAGGATTGGGTGCAGTAAAACTATATGTGCTAGGAGTAAAGATTAATTTTTTAACTTCTTTATTACTTTTTATAAAGTAAGATAATGATGTTCTTGCAACATTAAATAACAAGTCAGTGTTATGACCAAACAAATCTTCCCAATCTTTGTTTTTCATGTCATGTAATGGACTAGCATTGTCGCCTAACTTTTGATCCTTGCCTGCTGTATTAAAGATTACATTTGGTTGCCATTCTTCTAATACTTCTAAATACTTTTCTTGATCACGTAAATCTATTGTGTACGTTGCACCTTTGATATCTACAGTTGCTACATCGTAACCCATTTGTGTGGCCGCAATCTTTACTTGCTTACCTATAATGCCACTGCCTAATACTAATACTCTAAAATTCATTTCCAATTCTCAACTGTATCTGCAACTTCTAGTGCTGTTAATCCTAACTCCCAATCTGTTAAGTATGGGGGTGTACCAATATCATCTATAAAGTTTACAAATGTATTTACAAAAGATTGCTTTCTTTCTGTGCTATATGTATTGTGTTCTAAAAATACTTCTTCATCATTCCAAGTTAGTGTTGCTAATAACGGATTGTATTTCAATATACCATTTTCGTATTCAACTAGATAGTATCGTTCACTGCCTTCGTAATCTAAATGCATATTAACCTGAACGGACGAGTCAACGTTGTCCAGTACAATATCATATGATGTGGGTATATCAAGATCAAGATCCCCAGTCGAGTGGTGTACACTTAACACAGTTAAGTCACCAAAAAGACCTGTCCACCAGTCAAAATCATGACTAAGTGTCAAAGGTACACCACCGCCTAAGTCTGGCCTACAAGCATATGATTCTCTATAGTCTTCGCGTGGATGCCACCCGGAAACTAATTCGCTCCAATTACTTTCAGCATAGATAGGTTTGCCCCACTGGGGGTCTCGAAACTTTTTATACGCACCATAAAATCTTTGATTGTATGCTACTTTGAATTTTGTATCATTAGCACTTGCACATGCTATTAGTTCTCTGCCATCTTTATATGTGTGTGCTATTGGTTTTTCGCATAGCACAGGAATACTATTATTTAAAAAATGCATTGCTTGTTCTTTGTGTAAACTTGTTGGTGTACATATAATTGCGGCTTCTATATCAGATAAGTCTAGTGTATCAAAATCAAAACTATCGCCATTAGGTTTGCGTTTTAACATCTTAGTAGTATAGCCTAAACTTTCTACAATGTTTTTGTATCTACTACCTGCAGAGCCTGTTCCCCATATAGCAATCATATAATAATCTTTTGCTCCCTGTTCATCCACATGTCTATAGGAAGACCAAATATTGCTACTCTGTTATCCATTATGTATTTGAACCAAACTTTGTCGGCTTCCATTGCCAGTGTATCTATATTATCTGCAAAGTAAATAAACTTGTCTATTATGTTTTCAAGGAAATCTTCATGTAGAATATGCTCTTTTGCAAACTTAGTTTCCATACCAAATAATGTATCTAAGAAAGGTGCATTATTTTGCCATAGCGGAAATGTAAAGGCTGGAGAGAATACTACAGATACATCTTGAATACATTCAGGCCAGTTGTCCCACTTAGTACCAGGTCTATCGTCAGCCAAGGGTTTTTGAAAATGATTCCATGCACTAGGCTGTCGTTGTAATATTGGTAATACGTTTGTATTTAAACTATTAGAAAACTCTTTGGCCAAACCTTTTTCAAATCTTAAATTAGATCTTGCTTTAATTATAATATCGTATTCACTATAATTAACTGCCATTTGAATACATTTTATAGTGCTGTAGTATTGTGCTAAATGTGTTCTTACAAAATGATCTAAGTCCTTTCCAGAGTTTGCTTTTTTATATAATGTTTCTATATTAGGTAAGGACAAAATATGTTCTTCAAATTCTTGGTAAGTAGATTTGCTAGTTTGTTTAAAATTATAATTGTTTACGATCCCCATACCAGGGTTTTTGTCGTTGTGCCATGTGTGACAGAAAAAATCTATTTCTGTGTGAGCACTAATATCATTTAAGCCTTCTATTGTTTGCGACTCACTGTCTATTAAACCTGTTAAACAATATGCAATCTTCATGGTCTTAGTTTTTTTCTATTCTCTTCTTCGCAAGGTAGAACATCGTACCTAATACCTAACGATTGCTCTAGCAGTCTAACTTGATTTACTAGTTCTTCTAATTCACTTGGCTCCATACTTGCTGATTGGTCTGTGCCATATAATGTTTTATCAGTTGTAAAGTGCTTTTCAATATACTTTACACCTTTGAGTACTGTTGCCGCGGCAGGGTAAACACCTACGTCATGACTGCTGTATCCTAGCGGACAGTTGAAATGCTTGTATAAGTCTATAGTATCTAAGTTAAGTTGATCTAGTGGTGCCGGATAGGCACTAACTGTATAAAACAGTATTAGGTTTTTAGTGTATTCAAATATTTTAACTAGATCAACAACTTCTTTAAAGTTACACATACCTGCACTAACAATTACTTTATCAAAGTTACTGCCTGCACGTTTTACAAGATCTGTGTCAGTTGCTAATGCACTAGGTATTTTAACAAGTCTATTACCATACAGTAATGCAAAGTGTAAACTATTAATATCCCATATACTTAAAAACCATTTTATATCTATTTCTTTGCAGTAGCGATCAATCTCGTCATACTCAGTTTTACTAAACTCTATTCTGTGTTTGTATTCTAAGTATGTCATTGTGCCCCATGGTGTTTCTCGCGACACATTCTTTTGATGCTCCGGCACACATACATCTGGGTCTCGCTTTTGAAACTTTACACTAGTTGCTCCTGCTTCTTTGGCCGCTAGTATCATTTGTTTGCATAAGTCTAAATCACCGTTATGGTTAATTCCTATCTCTGCTATAACTTCAACCATTGAGTTTCTCCCAATAAGAAGTGTATAAATCAAATTGCCATTCGTAGTCTACATCTAAACTTTCAAACTCGTCCATTACATATACTTCGGGTGCGTCTTTTGTAAAAGGTGCTTCGCCCATAAAGTTTCCTTTGCTAATTAAGTCTAACCTACTAGCATACAAACAATGAGATGCTTCATATGTAGGTTGTACTGCTTTTGTGTTCATTAGTTCATATCCTTCTGGCCATGGCGTAATTAAATCTCCATCACTGTTCCAAAAGTAATTCTTTTTATTTGTTACAGCAAATAGTCCATCATTTGGAGAGTTAAGATATGTATCAATAAAGTCGTTAATTGTTTCTACACTTAAAAATAAATTACACGCATTTATTAATACAACATATTTGTATTGTGGATATTTGTCATGCCATTCGTATAACGACATCAAATCTTTTTCTTCATTTGCACTTTTAACACTTCTGTCATACACGTTCAAGCCATGGTGCTCTGCTAAACGTTTTAGTTGTATTTCGTTAGCACTAAGAATAAAGTTTTCTTTAGGTATATTTGACTCAACAATTTTTTTCAAACAAAGATTGAGCAAACTAGTTCGACCAAACGGCCTGATCATTTTACGTGGTACTCGTTGGCTAGACACTCTGGCCTGCACAACAAACAACACATCTTTAATGTGTTTTGTGGACATGCTAATATTTATTAGGTAGAGTTAAAAAAATAAGGGCGTTAAGGCCGCCCTTTTACCTTAGTCATCAATGCTTGGTAATGTACCTGATTGAATAAACGTTAATACAGTTTGTGGACTGCTGACTTGATATGGATCGTCTGCACACTCATCGCTAAAACCAGGCTCTTCGAATATTACTTCGATGTTGCCGTCATTAACAATCATTGCATATCTCCAACTTCTCATTCCAAAGCCAATAACACTTTTGTCTACTAAGAAACCCATTTGTCTAGTAAACTTGCCTGTACCGTCTGGCATTGCTTTGACTTTATTAACACCACACTCTCTAAGCCATGAGTTCATAACAAATGTATCGTTTACAGAACAAACATAGATTTCGTCAATGCCTTCGTCCATAAATTTATCATACATTGCTTCAAAGCCAGGTAGTTGGTTATTTGTGCATGTGGGTGTGTATGCTCCAGGTAAAGAAAATACTAATACTTTCTTGCCTTTAAAAACCTGATCGTATGTTAAAGTGTCCCACTCCCAGCCTGGACTAGTGTCCGTTTCCACTCGAATTGGAAAACTCATTTCAGGTACTCGTTTTCTAATTGCTGTCATCTATCTCTCCTATTTAGGTAGTTTCCCATAAGGGTTTACATATTTCTTTGCTTCTGGTGTATCTTTAGCCGCTCTTACTAACCAGTAAAGAACAATAAAGTTTAATCCAGGAATAAACAGTCCTAGTATCCACCATGCACTATGGCCTCTGTCATGAAGCCTTCTGGCTGTAACGGCCAAACTTGCCGGTAGTGTTCCTAGTAAAAAGATTGCTCCAAGGATACCTGTGTTAGGTGATCCAAATGGGTCAAGCCAATTCCAGAATGTAAAACCAATTAAGTTGTCTATGCCCATTAGCACACCCATTATAATTGTTGCATACAAACTAAAGAACCAGTACTCCGGTCTATTACTTCTTCCACTCCAGTCTTTCCATCTATCTACTAATACTGTTTTCAAATTAGTAGTAATGTGATTTATTATATTCATATTTTATTTGTGCACCAATATGTGATGCGACAGTTTATTTATTCTATGCCTAGTGTAAATCTTGCTTCTTCTGATATACGATCAGGTGTCCATGGAGGATCAAATGTTATATCAACATTTACTTTTTGTATTCCATCTACGCTCTGTGCATTTGCATATACTTCGGCTGGTAGTATTTCTGCGGCAGGACAATTTGGTGCTGTTAATGTCATTAGGACTTGGCAGTCCATTTCTTTATTGATTTCTATATCGTATATTAATCCTAAGTCTACAATATTAACAGGTATCTCAGGATCAAATATTTCTGATATTTTAGCCTTGACTTTACTTGCTAGGAACTTTCTAAAATCATCCATTGATTAAAACCTGATCTAGTGCATCAAAGAATCTAGCAACGTCTACTTCGTTATTATGTATGCCTACACTGGCTCTAATAAATCCTGTGTCAGACAATTTGTTTACTACAGGGTGAGCACAAAGTTTCCCAGACCTTACGTAGATATCACGCAAGCCTAATGCAACACTTACATCATATGAATGTTGTCCTGGTATAGTAAAACTTACTAGACCTCCTCGTTGATCAAGATCTAATTCATCGCATATAATTGGTATTTTTCTATCTCGTAATTCTTTAATCATTATGCTTAATAAATTTTGTGTATGGTCATGTATTGCATCCATTCCTATTTCTTGCATAAAGTCTATACTAGCACCAGTACCTATAACTCCTGCTATGTTTGGTGTGCCTGCTTCTAGTTGCAATGGTGCGTCCCACATTTCTGTTTTTGTTTCAGTAACATTACTAACCATTGCACCGCCACCAATGATTGGTACTATGCGTTCAATAATATCTTTCTTAATTAATAGTATGCCTGTACCGGTAGGTCCATAGTGTTTGTGTGAACTCCAATAGTAAAAGTCTGCATTTATTTTGTCTGCATCTAAACTGTCATGACTCATGTGCTGACTCATATCTAATGCTACTAAGGCACCTAAATCCTTTGCTCTGTGCGTGATTTTTTCTATATCCAGTATTTGCCCAGTGGCATTGAAAACACCGCTTATATGCAACATGTGTGCGTCTAGTGACCCGAATTTAAACAGTTCTTCTTCATCAAACACTCCGTTATCGGGTATTGCTATTTGTTCTACACTAGTATTATGTAATCTGTAAGGCACAATGTTAGCATGATGATCATTAAGGCTTACTATAGATTTTTTAATTCCTAAGTTATGTAAGTTATAATAAATTAAATTAGATGAAAATGTTGCACCAGATGAAAATACTACTTCATAGTTATGTGCATTACACCAGTCTTTGATTTTATCTCTTGTTCCTTCGTATTCTTCTGTGGCTACATCACCCCATGCATAGTTTCCTCTGTGTACATTACTTGGGTACTCGTTATAGTACTCTGCCATTTTATCAACAACTATATCAGGTGTAAGGCTTGTGGCCGCAGAGTCTAAATAGACTTTGCCTGTCTTTAGTGCTTTAAAATGATTCCTAATGTTACTGTTCATCATATCTGTATGTGCCCGTCGGCAATTAATCTTCTTGCCTTGTTTTTGCTAACACCTAGTGTCTCTAAATAATATAATTCATCTTCATCTATATTACTAATTGTACAGCCATGTGTGCATTCAATTTCTTTAGTGTTGATATTTAGTTTAGGAATTGATTTTGCCTTACTTGTTTCGTCCATTAGAAGGTTTTTGTTTATCATACTGGAGTCTGTACCCACAGCAGACTTTTCAACATTGATACTGCCAATGAAGTCAGTTACATTAGAATCATAAATTGCTGAATGATATTTTATTCTGCTAGTGCTATTATCGCCTTTGTGATTTACTATTACATTATGAACTGAACTAGAATTTTTACATAACACACTACCATTTACAGTTGTCTTTGTATCTTGATATGCAGTTATGTCCATGTGCCTGTATTGATCTTCTTTGTCGTAGGTGTTAATAGTAACTTCACTATCTGGGTATTGCAATATACATACGTCGTCTATAACACCGTTTGTATTGCCTGTTTTTCTTGTTAGGTTTAGTTTTGCATCATATCCAACAATCCATATCCATTTATTAATATGCATATTAGATGTATTTGTAATAGTTTCAGTTACGTTTACTTCTGCACCATTCCTAATATGTACCATATATACTCCTGCATCCATACCACTGCTTTTGTTTTCTTGTTTATTGATAAGTTCTACATCAGTTGCGTCACTTGATAAGCATATAACATTTGCACTATTTGTTAATGAAGATGCAAGTAAGCCAGGGATAGTAGATGTATCAAATAGCGATATAATTCTTTTATAGTAGTTGTACACATTACCTAGTTTACCTTCTGCATCATGCCATACATGTATGCCTGCTTGATAGCAACCATAGTTTGAAGATACATTGCCGTTATTAAATACTAAATGTGTAGGGTCTAGTTCGTCGTTGAATTGTCTTCCGCTAAAGTCATAACCAGTTATAGAACGTGTGAGTTTGTCTCTTTCTATATCAAGTTCTTTGGTCCAGAGTTTTTTAAATACAGCCGATGAATATTCTTCCTGTTTAAAGTTTATGTCAGTAATTTTATCAAATACTACACTATTGATTATTTCTTTAGATGTACTTACAGACCAATTTGGTTTATCAAGTTCTAGTATTTTGTCTAATAAATGTTTGCATGAACTAATCATATCCGTCCTTGAGTTTCATTTCTACGGTGTCTTTGTCAATGTCAATAAGATTTGTATCTTTAAATAGTAAACCGTAATCGTACTCTAAGTTTTGTACTGTACTGATGTTATGCGTTATTAGAATTGTTGCTAAGTTGGCCTGCTTTCTTTTGTTAATGACATCGATAACAAGTTTAAGACCATTAGAGTCTAAACCGGTATCAATTTCATCTAGTATAGCATACATTGGTTTAAGTGTTAGCAAATTAGATAGTTCTGCTCTTTTTCTCTCACCGCCACTGCCGCCTACATTAACAGGACGAGTAGTCCACTCTTCTGGCAAACCTACCTCATTTAATATGTTTTTGTATTCTTTTAATTCTTTGCCCATATCCTTGGCTTTGATATCTTTAATTTCTTTGATAAGGCCAAAGGTCGAAACACCCGGAAGTTCCGGCGGTGTTTGCCAACTAATAAATATTCCTGCCTGTGATCTATCGCTTGTTTCTAAATCTGTAATTTCGTTGCCATTAACTTTAATTGAACCGTCTACTTCGATATCTCCACGACCCATAATGCCATGTGCAAATGTGCTTTTACCACACCCATTTGGACCAATAACCACAACGGTTTCGCCTGGGTTTATTGTTTTACTAAAATCTTTTAGTAAAAGTTTTTCGTCTATTGTAATGCTAAGTTCTTGGAATTTCATATGTTTATTATACAGTAGTTATGCAACATTGTCAAGGAGTTTTAATACTTTAGGCTTAATCCATTCGTTACAAAATCTTGCATGTATGTATGCACTTGGATGATTCCCACACCACCATTCCCCGTCGTTGTTTGCTTTTTCAAAAACACTAGAAGTTTCGTTTTGATGAAAGTTATTTCCTCTAGGTAGTGTTATTTTTGGATTACTATGATTGCTATTGTTGTTTACATATACTTCATATTGTGAACCCCATTCAGCAATACCGCCATAGCCGTCAATGTCGTCTACTGCATCTAATGTAACTCTGTCTAGTATTTCTTTTGATAAGAGTGATCTATGAATATCGCTTAGTTGAAATTGTCCTGTCCATGTATAATACCAACCAGGGAACGTTAATAGTTGTGCGTCGTTGGCTTCACAAAATAATTTAGTATATTCTATTGCTTCTAAAGTCTTAATAGAAGCATTATCAAACGTGTTCAATGTTTGGGCTTCCCGCTTGAAAAAATCATATAATACTGAACCTTCCCAACCTGAATATGAGCCTCCACCTTTAAGCCACATTCTTTCTGCAGACATATATTCCGGAGGCGTAATCTCTGGAGCATCCTCAGGGTCTACTTCTTCATTCATTCTATAGCCAACAGCAGATGGTATATTATGATCTTGTCCGTCCATGTGTGTACAGTTCCTAAATCTTTTTGCATCGGTAATAGAATACATGTGCATTGTGCCTTCTTCGTTATAGATTGTATCAAAGTCTAAAGTATCATCTTTGTTTATGGCATATTCTTTTCTGTTCCATCCACTTAACTGCCATAGCACAATAATTTTTCTGCCTTTGTTTAATTCGATTGCCTTGCGTATAATTCTGCTGTTAAGTTCATTACCAGCCGCACCTTGCCCTACTATCATTACATCTGCATATTGTGTAATGTCTTCGCCTTTGTCCCACACGTCATATATGTTCTTAGGAACACTATCCATGTTCTCACCGCATACTTCTCTTCCATACTTGATCCAAGTTTCATGATTATTTTGAGGTGTATTGCCCCATAGCATTCTAAAGTTGCCTAGCACCTGTGCCCAACTGTCCGGCGAGTGTGTAAAACTACAACCGCCACAAATAATTAGTGGCTTCAACCTACTGCACCTTCTAGAGTAACATTAAGTAATTGTCTTGCCTCAGCGGCAAACTCTAGTGGTAGTTCTTGGAATACTTCTTTGCAGAAGCCATTAACAATCAGGTTGGTAGCATTTTCTTCATCTATGCCTAATGTGTTTAAATAATATAATTGATCTTCAGATACCTTGTTTGTACTTGCTTCGTGTTCAACTACACTTTGATTATTGTGCTGTTCTACTACTGGTAGTGTGATTGCTAAACTGTTGTCTAACATAAGGCTGTCACACCTAGTGTAGTTTCTACTGCCTGTGGCACCTTTGTTTACTCTTACTTTGCCTCTGTAAGTATTTGTGCTATCACCAAAACTTATTCCTTTGCTGATGATAGTACTCTTTGTATTTTTGCCTACATGGAACATTTTTGTTCCTGTGTCTGCTTGTTGTTTGCCTTTTGTTACCGCAACACTATAGAACTCACCAACACTATTGTCGCCTCGTAATATACAACTTGGATACTTCCAAGTAAGTGCAGAACCTGTTTCAACTTGGGTCCAAGATATTTTACTGTTATCACCTTTACATAATCCTCTTTTTGTTACAAAATTATAAACACCACCTACACCGTTCTCGTCTCCGGCATACCAATTTTGTACTGTTGAATATTTAATCTCTGCGTTTTCATGAGTCACTAGTTCTACACACGCCGCATGTAACGTGTTTTCATCATATGCTGGTGCTGTACATCCTTCTAAGTAACTAACCTTGCTATCCTTGTCTGCTATAATCAGTGTGCGTTCAAACTGCCCTGTGTTTCTAGCATTGATTCTAAAGTATGTGTTTAGTTCCATAGGACATGTAACACCTGGCGGTATGTAACAAAATGTACCGTCTGTGAATACTGCTGAGTTAAGTGTAGCAAAATAATTATCTGTGTAAGGTATAACTGTGCCAAGATATTGCTTTACTAATTCTTCGTGATCTTCTATTGCTTCGCTGATACTACAAAATATAATACCATGCTTTTCTAATTCTTTTTTAAATGTTGTAGCAACACTAACACTATCAAATACTGCGTCAATGGCTACTGTGGGAATAATATTTGGGTCTGGTTCTTCTAGACCTAGTAACGCATTACGTTCATGTAATGGTACGCCTAACTTATCAAATGTTTCTAATATCTCTGGTGGTATCTCGTCTTTATTAAATTTCTTTGGTGCTGAATAATAAGATATACTTTGGTAATCTATAGGTGTGTATTCTAGTGCTGACCATGTTGGCTCTACACTTTTCTTCCAATGTGCAAATGCTTTTAGTCTGTACTCCAGCAACCACTCTGGTTCGTTTTTCATCTTACTGATTGATCTTACTACACCTTCGTCTAATCCAGGTGGTAACGAAAAGGATTCTACATCAGTTGAAAAGCCTTGTTCATAATTCTTAGTAAGGTCGTCAATTTGTTTCATGCTTTCTGCACCTTCACGACTAGAGGATATCCTGCTGTACGTGAAGCCACGGTTGCCTCATTGACTTTTTGTTCGGCAATTTCAGAATTGTAGTAACCTACTACGCCTTGCCCTTGATCATGGACCTGTGAAGTAATTTTCTTTGCTTCTTCGATCGGCTTATTAAATATCTCTACTAACAGTTGATTAACAAAATCAAAAGGTGTGTAGTCATCATTTAATATAACGATCTTAAACCTGTCAGGGTATTTAATATTAACGGTTTTTCTTGTTTTGATATCTGCTTTGCTCATACTGTTATTTACTATATTTAGGTGTGGCGGGTTCCACACATTGGCTTCCTCCCGCCACTGATTTAAAATTAAGAAATGTCAATTATCTTAGGCTTCAAAGCCTCAGGTACATTCTTAAAAAGACCAACTCTTAGAATTCCATCTTTGAGTTTTGCTGAACTGACTTCAACATATTCGGCAAGTTTGAAAGTTCTTACAAAGTTTCTTTCTGCAATGCCTTTGTGTAGGTATTCTACACCCTCTTCATCTAGTACATTAGAAGTACCAGTAATTTTTAATACACCGTCTTCTAATTCGATTTCAATATCTGGTTTCTTAAATCCAGCAACTGCTAGAGTAATTTCATAGACATCGTCCTCGCTTTTACTAATATTATAAGGGGGATACCCTGTTGCGTTATTAAACTGAGGTTCGTTGAAGAACTCGTTTACTAAGTTGTCAAAACCAACACTGGTCTTAAATAGTGGGGAAAGTGATTCTGCTGAGAATCTGATTTGCTTATTCATAATAATCTCCTATAGTTAGCAAGTTATTTTATTTCCTAAGATTTTCAAACCCATATGGCGAATGAAAAAATCGCGTTGTGAGGTCGTTTCTGGTTTGTGTGTTGTCTGTATCTCCTCACCACACTTGCTACACTTCTTGGTTTCTTTTGATGTTGCCATCTCCAGTCCTTTGTTGGGTAGCCAATATTAGGATTGCTTTCGCTCTCCTTCTACATTTGCGTTCAACCCGAGCACTTTTGAAGACCTACGTTTAAAGGCCCGTGCTCTTTTGAAGATCTCTTCGCACTTTTATTTATCAAAAAGACCAATTCCACCTTACAATTAATTGGTCTAATCCTTTTGGTCCTACTAAGTAGTCTTGATAAGATAATGAAATCCTACCGACCTTAGTATCGACGCTCTTGCTAATGTTATACCATACATGGGTTGACTCTTTGACAGGATCTATTGCTCCAAAGAATGAACCGTCTCTTGTTTCTATACTGACCTTATACGGATCGTGTGTAAAGTTTTCTGTTACTTTTACCAGTGTATTAACACCAAATATGTTTTTATCAAATGTTATAAAGGCCTTAAATGCATTCATAGTTGCGGCATTAACGTTGTATGTAAATGTATCATTGCCTTGTTCATCAAAGCCATCAATAGTAGCAAACGTATAATTTAAGCCGTAACTAAACATTCCTTTATGCATACCTATCTCAGATACAAATGAGTCTGCTTCTGTTGTACTTTGAGCCACACCAGCATATATAGTGTTTCTTGCGTTTGACATTTTAATATCACTGTATGTTGCTAAGGCATACATATCTTTATGTCTTGCATAACCCATTAGTGCTGATATGTTAGCAGTATGATTAGACATTTGATTTTTCATTTGTTCAGTAGCAAAATGAAAGCCATAGCCAATCATTGTTTCGCTGTTGCCCCAATTTTGTATTGCCATTGTTTTCTTGTCTGTTTGTTTTACAAACATACCGTTATACTTTGTTGATGTTCTACCAAACTGTAAAAACTCTTCTGTACTGTTAAGTATCATGTCATCAATGCTTAACAAGTTACTAGGACCTGTTGCTATGCTTTTTGCTAATTGCATTATATAGTTTGTATATCCTGCACCAGCAAGTCCGCTATCTCTATAACTGTTTGTACCATTCGAACCAAAAGCAAATGCCTGTTGTGTACTTCCTTGTCGGCCCATTAGTTGGCTAAGTGTTAAGTTAGCAGTCTCTAGATCACTACCTCGTGGACCCCACTCGTGTGCTTGGACAAAGTCTATGATACCGTCACCGTCTATGTCAATTGGTAAATGGAATTGTGTATTCTGTCCACAGTTGTCTTCGTTACTTGGGCATCCTTCTGGCACTGGTACTACATCGCCTACTATACCAGCAAGCCTGAATACACCGTTGTCGTTTATATAGTAAGGGGAATAGTATCCTACACTTGACCACAAGTCTAAATCACCGTCCCCATCAAGGTCTACACGAATTAAATAATCAGGTTGTGTACCATGTGTGCTGTGTTTAGGCAAGTCATTATAAATTGATATGTCGACATAAGTGCCTGTTTCGTCGGTCCAACCTCTGTCACTGCCATTGTTAAGGAACACTTGTAAGTAGTTTTCAGCATAGTAATTATGACTGCCGTCTACACTACCTTCGCCATATCCATCACCAGTGCCCATCAACATTAAGTCTTTGAGGCCATCGTTGTTTACATCTATAGCAATTAATTGCAAGCCTATCATATTGTCAACCATGAAGTCTGGTAGTAGACTAATATCTCGAGTATAGTCTAAATCGCTGTTGCCATACATGACTACACCTGAGCAAGTATCACATAGCCTTTCATTGTAAAAAACATCAGTGGGTTTTGCTAATGGCATAGATACTGCTATGTCACCAAAGCCATCGCCATCAAAATCTTCTATAACACTTGCTAGTGCTTGACTTACATTTGGTAATAGCACACTACCTAAACTAAAGTTTCCTGTACCATCATTGTGCATAGTAAAGCCAGTACACCCATATGGTGTGTTGCAATTCTGATCTCTAAGATGACTAGGTATAAACATATCAAGTGTGCCGTCACCATTTAAATCGCCTATTGCTGTAGTATGTGTCCACACATTGTAATCACCGTTATTATCATATGCACCCATGTCATATAATTGACTGATTAGTGTGTCTGTTTGATTTATCAAACCGTTTGCTGAACTAAGCATTAATGCACCGCTCTCACCAATGTTAATAAAATCATCGATGCCATCGCCGTTTAAATCTGCAACATGGCTTATATACAATGGACCAACTGTGGGGAACTCTCCATTAGCAAATGCGTTAGGGTCTACTTCTAATCGGCCATTGCCTTGATTAATTAATACAATAAGTCTTGATGTAGGAAGCCAGTCATTTGTGTTTGGACCAAAGTTATGAGCAAACATAACATCCATTAGTCCATCACCATTGAAGTCTCCTACTGTGGAGATATGCGACGGGTCAATGCTATACACACTTCCTGCCTCGTGGTTTTCAAATCCAGTTTCTTTTGCACCCACATATCCCACATTAGTTACATGCAGTAATCCTAGATTAGTTCTTTCATAATCGTTGTTGCCATCAAATGACCAATTGGTATTTGCATTCATAAATTCATTGGCACTAATTCTGTTGTATGTTACATCTGCATACTCGCCTGTGCTCTCGTCTGGATTAGTATCTGTATAGGCAATACCGTCCCAAGCAGGAGGTGTGTATGTTGTTGTAGTAGTTGGCGGCGGTGATGTGTCAACAGGCTGAACTAGTCCAGAACTGCCTCCACCACTAGCACAACTTGTGAGTCCTATAACTAATAGGCATACTACTCCTACATCGACTATTATTTTAAGCAACTTGTTTAACATGTTTACATGTCCCCCTAAAAGTGAATCCAGGACAAGTGCAAGTCATTTTGATTGTATCTACATAGTAGACATTGCCTTTTGACCCTTGTACTTCTATAATATGTTTTGCCATTTCTTCTTCTCGTTCACCAATCTTTTTAAACTTGCGCCTTGACTTTGAGAATTGTTTGCTGGGTGTTTTTAATACTTGAACCTCAGCATCTGGATTGACTTGATAAGCAACTAAACTGCCGGCACCATTAATATGATAAACACCATTGTTTACCTTGTATTTGCCCCAATCTGTAACTTCTTGTAATATTTCTATCATGCTATACTCCTACAAACTATAAGCATATTATAGCAAAAAGTAGTGGCTAGGTCAACCTATTTTGCCAGAAAAAGTGGCTCTAATGTTAGGTCACAAATTAGATAGTAGCAGTCTCGTTTGCTATTATTATTGGAACAATAATAGAATTTATTTGAATTTAAAAAGAATAGAGCATCTAGATAATCATGATCATGCTCGTATATAGTATCTGTTGCAGGCCAATCCATATTACTTGTAAAGTGAAAAGGTGGAGTAAGCAAATAGTCTGTTAGATTTATAATTATTTTACCAAATGTTATTCTGTTATCATTGAAAGGTACTTCTTCACGTCCTACATTATTCTTTATAATAGTTACACTTGTATTTAAAATTGTTTTTAAAAAGTCTGGATCTTTGATATGATCAATTGGCCATTCTGCAAAAAGGTCATCGCCTATTTGATCTAGTGGTAAATCATCTATGAATGATTCAGAATTAAAATAATCTAATAAATTTAGTATATCTTCTTCTGCATCACCTGTAGGTTCTGATAACATGTACTTGTTAGGTGCAATCTCTTGCCATTCGTTTTGCTCAGATATGTCTGATGCTTTTATAGGGGATTCTAATTTTCCTACCCAGATAGGTAAGTGATCTTCAATCGTCTTTGGATTTATTTTTATTTTCGTCATCGCTTCGCTGACTCGCCGCAAGTGGGTCCATTAATACTCTCTCACGATCTGAAAGTTGTTTTTTATTTCCAAAAATCTTTTCCCAGTTATCTTGATAGGCTGTAGGGTTATTAGGATCGGCTGGTCTTTGTTTAGAACCTTTGCCGCCAAAGTGTTTACTTGCTGACATATTTGTTTACCATTTATCTTGATTAACTCCTGCGTCATTAAATGTTGCAGGAGGTTGTCCCTTGCTGTAATCAAAAGGAACACTTACTTTATATGAATTACTCATATCGTTACCGATGTATTTAAAGTTTTTGTATACTGTGGAAGGGTTAACATGGTCAAAGTAGCGGTCTACACATGTATTATTTTCTTCTGCATATTTTTCTACTTCTTCATATGTTCCGTAGACTAATTCATTATTGTTTAGTTTCGCTAATTCTACCATGTTCGTCTATGTCAAAAAAGTGTAATTCTTTATATTTTCTAAAATGTGGTATCTTTTCGTATGTTGCATAATCTCTATCACAATTACTACACCACTTCTCTATGGGATGATTGCACTCCGGTAATTGATAACCTTTCGGTAGTACTATGCCTTGCTCTCGCCATTCGTTCATATGTTTCAGGAACCTCTAGGTAGTCTATATGCTCTAAGGGTTCAATAGTATTTATATTTTTGGTGTATAGATCATACGCACCTATGATTACCACAATAGCAATCATTAATAAAATAAAATAATCTGCTCTACTTAAATTCATTTACTCATCTTTATCTTTTTGTTGTTCGTAGTCTTCCCAATCATGTGGTGTACCAGCATTAGGTTTACTGTTCTCCAATGCTCTTTTCCAAGCCTGCTCTTGTAATGAACTAGGAATCTTTTCTTTCTTTTCTTCGCTCATCTGCCCATCCACTTTCAATATGCATACCTGCTGGCATACCTTTTTCCTTGATTATTTTTAATTCATTTAGACCTTTTTCATTTGCACGTTTTGATAAAACTGCGTTTTCTGGTTTGTCGTACATTATCCTCTCCTCATTCTTGCAATATCTACAGCCTGTGATGTACCTTTCATTACAGGTACTGCATTACTTTTATGCATAGTAGCAATGCCTTCAATGAGATCACCTGTGTACTTCATTGGCTCTTTTTTAGTGCCTTTACCGTCCATGCCAGTATTGAATGTACCATTCTTCATTGCTTCTTCCATCATGCTAGGATATTTTTCTCTGTGGTCTTTATCCTGCTCTGCTCGCCAATTAGTTTGCTGTTGCATAGGCTTGAACAAAGATCTATCACGTGGGTCAAGTCTTTTCTTAATACCATAACGATAGTTGATATATGCTTCGAGTGTGTCGTATCTAAAATCGTGCATATGATTGCGTTTGCAATGTTTGTTATGCTTACGCCAATCTAGTTCTAGATCAGCCATTTTTGCCTTAGTCATCTTAGGCAACTTGCCTATTTTACGAGTGTTTATGGTACTCAGACCTTGTTGTAGATGCATTGTCATAGTTATAAATATAACACAATGTCAGCCAAAGGTCAAGAAAAAAATGCCCCTATTTCATAACGGTGACGATTTAATTCTATTTGTACATGTACCTAAATGTGGGGGTACTGCTATAGAAAATGCGTTTAGAGATGCTGGTTACGATTGGGGATATCTAAATGAACCAATGAAAACAGGCTACGATGAAAAGCCATGCAATCCACAGCATTATCACGCAGAACTTATAGAGAAACTTATAATGCCTAGTGAAAACTGCACTGACCAATTCACAGTTATTAGAAACCCATATACTCGCCTTATATCAGAATTTATGTGGCAAACTAATATTGGTCAGTTAGTAACAGCAGAAGGATTTACTGATAACTTTTTTAAACATTTAGAAGAATTTACAATACAACGACTAACGGCATATAAAACAAACGAGTTTCAATATAAAATGGACCCTGATGCATTTCTAAGAAATAAATTATCGTTTGTGTTTGATAATCATATGCGGCCTCAACATCATTACGTTACTAATGATTGGAACATATATTGGTTTGAAGAAATGGAAACAAAGTTTTGGCCTGAGATATCTAACAAGTATGGCATAACTATACCTGGTAGAATAAATCAAACCTTAGATAGTAAAATAGAAAGACCAGTAGTCCATAAAGGGAATAACGAAAGATTTAAAGATTTGTTTACTGAATTTTATTATGAGGATTGTAAGTTATTTGGTTACGACTTACCTTTTTGATCTACAAATAACTTTGCTACGTTGTACCATGCTCTTTCATGTCCATAGTATAATATAAATTTAATAAGCATATCTGCTATAAACACACCTACTACTGCTTTTTGTGGTAAGCCAAAGGATAATGCTATTAAGGCCGTTGTCACTGATGCTATGATACGCCACGTGACTGCTTTGGTTAAATGAAGTTTTTGAGAATTATCCATTGTTCCACCTAATTATTGATGTTTGTCTTACACCTGATATTACAGGCTCAACAGCATGGAAGTATGGCTCATCATAATATATAAACACATCACCTGTTTCTAAGTCTGATATTGTGATGTCTGGTGTATGATTATTTTGTATAAACTGTCTAACTAATTCGTGCATGTCTTTGTGTTTTTCTTTTTCCCATAATACCAAATCACCGCCTTCTAAATTTCTATTCCTGATCATTACAATAGCAACAACATGTGTGATATCAGCATGTGGTTCTAGTGATGTGCTTGAAGGATATGAATTGTAATCAACACCATAACAGTTTTCAACTGTTGCATCTTTATACCAATCTCTCTGCACTAACTCAACAACTGGTTGCATGAACTCTATAAGAGGTTTATAATATTCCTGGTTTAAGTTTTCATCCATACCTGCAACTAATGGATTTCTTGCTCTAATAATTCTATCGTGCTGTTGTAATCTATCAAAGTCTGATAGAGGGTTGCCATATGCTTCGTATACAGCAAACTCAGAATTTTCTTCTAGGTAAACATTTTTGCCAGACTGTACTTCTCTATTGCCTACAATTTGTGTAAACTTATCGCATTCTTCGACTGTAAATACATTACGATAAGTTTTGTACATTAACTATAATCTTGCAACATCTTCCGTATTTCCAAAGCATGTTGCTCCTCCATTCCTATTTGGCCTCTAGCATATTCTTCAAGCATGATACTAGCATCAGCAACTTCCATTAGCAGTTCTTTGTATTTGTCTACTGCTTTCTCCTCATGCTCTTGACTTTCCATAAGTATTTGTTGAACACTATGATCATGCGACTCATCTATATGTGCTATTTTTTGTGTAGGGTGACCGTCCATGCCTGTGATATATTCACCTGCCTGTAAGGCGTGGTCTAAACTTTCTGTTGCTTGTTCCTGTAAGAATGTTACAATAGGTATTCTGTTAGGACCTCTTACCATTAATGAACTGTGAGCATATCTAACAACACCAGCCATTTCTAATTCTATAATCTCGTTGAGCAGTTCGCATACTCGTTGTTCGTTAAGTTTTTTCAATTCCATTATTCTCCTGGCATACCTTCTTGGATGAACTCGCCTATCAAATCCATCTGCTCGGCACTAAGCATACCTGCCTGTGCCCACATAGTTGAACTCATTGATCCAACCTGTTCTCTGTTTTTGTAGGCATTAAGTCTGCCTACTATATAATCTTTATTTTGTCCTGCTAGTTTAGGAAATACTCCCATACCTTGTCCTTCTTGACCATGACATGCGGCACAACCGCCCCATAAACTTCTAATATCACTAAATGGATCACCTGCGGCTAAGGCCTGTTTTGCTTTTAATATATCCACTGACGTTCCATTTACTCTAACATATTCTTCGTAGCATTCTCCGTAGCAAGAACTATTACTACTATATCCTGTATACTCTAATGTAGGATGAATTTTGAAAGCAAAGAAACAAAAGATTACAAAGCAACCTAATAGTGTCATACCTAGTTCTCTCATTATTCTCCGTAGTTTGGACCAACATCTAATCTTTTAATGTCAGTTTCTTCTAAAATTTCTCCTGCCCATACTTCGACAATTCGCAAAGGTATCTGACCTGGGTTACTGAGTTTATGTGTTTGTGCTGGTCTGATATACACACTTTCTCCTTCGGGTATATAAAATTCTCTTTCAGGCATTTGTCTAGTTTGGCCTTGTATTAAATGTCCTATGCCACTTAATACTATCCAATGTTCGCTTCTATGAAAATGAAATTGATCACTTAGTTCTTTACCCGGATCTATTTCTAATTCCTTAACAACATAACCGTCACCGCTATGTAATTGCTTATATCTACCCCATGGTCTTTCAACAATTTGAGTAGTGTAATCATCTAGTAACTTACTGCTACTAGCAACTTTTTGTTCACCGCCAATGCCAAACTCTAATGCTATATCATACTTATTGCATGTATTTGTTTCTCTAATTTTTTTAGTGTCGCTTCTGTCTCCGCCATTACAAAAACATATTCTTGCTTCAGGATGAGCAATAGCAAAATTCATAATAGCACTACTGCTACTGTCATCAGTATCCTGTGATTGAATAATCACTTGACTAACACATTCCATTTCTTCTAGTATGGCTCTGCGTTGTTCTTGATCCATAAACGGCCTACCTTTCTTTCTTGTAAGCCAATCATCGCTGTTCAGTAATATAACTACCCTTTCTGCTAGTTTACCTGCATCTTGAAACATTTGTAAATGTCCTAAATGTACAGGATCAAAACCCCCACTTACAAGAGCATAATCGTATTTCATATTTACTTCCTTCCGACCCAGTCTCTTTGTGTAAGGAGCCGCTTAGTTGCACGATATTTATTTAGTGATCTCTTACCTTTAAGATGCTTTTGCCCGCCTCTTACAGGAGGTAATGCTTCACCCCTCATGATCTTTTCTCTAAAAGCCTTTTCATGCTTTTTGATGCCTTGTGCTTTTTGCCTTTTACGTTTAGCAGTTGGCTTTTCGTAGTACTCTCTTTTTGCTAGTTCTTTTTGGAAATTGTTTTTTAATAACTTTTTCTTCAAAGTTCTAATGGCTTGTTCTACATTGCCGTTCCTAACATAAATTGTGGCGTCGTATGGATCACGTTCTTCGTATTTCTTTTTATGATCAAATTTCTTTTTGCGATCATACTGAAATCCTTTCTTGACTTCGTTGCCTTTATATCTGTTATTCAATTTTACCTCTTTTTAATATTACTTTAATTATACAATAATTATTATTCTTTGTCAACCTTATGGATATATGATATTGTATTATGATCTAAATCATTGATGTAAATCTCTATTACCTCTTTTTCTTTTAAGTCAGTAATATCATATGTTAAATCCATAAAGAATTTTTCTAATACTGTTCTAATACCTCTAGCACCTGTTTTTAATTTTATTGACTCGTGTGCAACAACTTTATAAAAATTGTCAGTAAAGCCAACATTAATGCCCTCTAGTTTAAATAATGCTTTGATTTGATTGCTAACACTATTTTTACTGTCCTGTTGTATTTGGGTTAGATCATCTTCGTCTAATGCTGTTAGTCCTGCAAACACAGGTAGTCTACCAACTAGTTCTGGTATCAATCCGTACTTAATTGTATCTTCGTGTGTTGCATGTAAGTACACATCTTTTTCTAAATCGTTTTCAGTATCCAATGCAGAATTAAAACCAATTTTATTTTTTTTGTTTATTCTGGCTTTGATTAAATCATCTAGACCAACAAATGCTCCGCCTAGTATAAACAATATGTTGTCCGTATTAAATTCTATTTTTTCTGCTGATAGTTTATTGTTACCTACATTAATATATGTAGTAGTTCCTTCAATCAATCTTAATAATGCTTGTTGTACACCTTCGCCACTAACATCACGTGTAGAGGTGTTAGACTCACTGCTACGAGCCTTTTTGTCTACTTCATCAATAAACACTATGCCTTTTTCTGCAAGTGGCACATCTCCATTTGCCGCTTGTAATAATCTTTCAAGTACACTTTCAGCATCTTCGCCTACATATCCTGCTTCAGTTAATGTGGTAGCATCTGCTATTGTAAAAGGAACTTTTAGTTTTTTAGATAATGTTTTTGCAAGTAATGTTTTACCAACACCAGATGGTCCTAGCATTAGTATATTACTTTTTTCTATTTCAACATCATCGACAACAGGCGACTCTATACGTTTGTAATGATTATATGCACTTACACTGAGAACTTTTTTTGCATAATCTTGTCCTATGATATATTCGTCTAGGTATGCTCTAATTTCTTTTGGATCTGCAACATTATCTAGTATAAGATCTTGTTCTGAAAAATCTTCGTCTAGTATTTTATACGAGAGTTCGATGCACTCGTTACAAATATAAACATTGGGACCTGCTATAAGTTTATTAACTTCGTTTCTGTTTTTGCTACAGAAATTACAGGAAAGATTATTGCTATCAGTGTTTTTGTCGTCTGTCATTAATTTTTAGGTTTCTTAATGTAGTATTTACTATCTGTGTCGTTATCTGCGTTATCTACTGGCAAATCTTTCTTTGGTGTAAACGTCCAACTATTAGGTATAGGTTTAGTTTTTTTAGGTTGTACTGGTACTTCTACTATTTTTTCTACTTCTACTATTTTTTCTACTATTCTTTCTGGTCCAGGGACTTCCACGATTTTTTCAACAATTCGTTCTGGTCCTGGGACTTCGATGATTCGTTCTGGTCCGGGAACTTCGACTTCGCGAGTGACCACGACCTCCTTTGGGACCTCGACCTCTGTAAATGTTTCGACAACCTTCTCGACCTCAACAGGAACCTCCTTAATGATTTCCTTAATGACTTCTTTTTCTATTATAACTTCTTTTGGTTTTATGTCAAGCGAATTCTTGGCATCTTCGAGACTTTCTAGTGTTCGTTTATACTTATCGTTAAATTCATCTAATTGCTTTTGATACCTATATTCTGAATCTTTTAATTCAGTTTCTAGTGAATCAATTTTTAGATTTTTTTTTTGGTAATGCTATCGTAGTTAGTAATAACGTTTGCAACCATATCTGCTTTGCTAAGTTGTGCAGGTAATTCTATGCCACCGTCTTGTGCCATGGCCATCAATTGTGATTTAGTTTTACCACCTAGTATTTTATTAAGATCTTCTTCTAGTTTTTCAGTTTTTTCAATTTGCTGTACAATGTCTTCTGTTTTTTGATTGTCAACATTTTGCACAGGTTCATTGATACTTTCAAAAAATGTTTTATCTCTTCCGTCATATCCGCTCATGACATCTGCGGCATCATCAACTGCACTAGGCAGTTGTTCTAATTTTTCAAGTTCTCTATTTACTGTCCTTTCTAAATCTTCTACGTCAGGCATAGTATCATAACCTGAAACAAATTCTTCTTCAGGCTCTGGTTCAGGCTCTGGCTTAGGATTCTTAGGTGGTATAGGTGGACCACTACTTTCTAAGTTTATACCATGACGTAATAATGTTTGGTTAGCCGCGATAACTAGCATAACTGCTAATGGGTCAAACACAAATACTAATAGTAGAATGAATAAACGTATTGCTTGGTCTAATACATCGCGATCATCATTGCCATATATTAATTGTGCAAGATATTTAATAGGTCCAACTTCTCTATCCAGTGTTCTAACCTTTTGTTCTGCTCCAAACTTCTCGTCTTTAAGTGTTGCTATCTCGACGTAAATGTTGTCTATTTGCCCTGTAAGTTCATCTATCTTGATAATGTTATCATCTTGCTGATCTTGACTGCTGTTTCTTAATCTATTAATTTCACTGTTTGCACCTAGAATAGTATCTTGTGCTTGTTGCCTATAGTTGTCTATTGCGTCTTGGAATACTTTTATATCTTTACTTGCTTGTGAACGTAGGTCTTCTTTTTCCTCTTTTAGTTCATCGCGTTCTACTTGCTGACTTGCTCTAAGTTCTGAGGCCTGTGCAATGTAATCTATTTTTTCTACATCAGCACTTTGGAATATACCGCCTTCGTCAAGTGTAACAACTTCTACACCTTTTGCTCTAAGATCATTTACTGCTTTGTCTAGTTCACTGAGTCTTGCATCTTGCTGTGCAAGGTCAACTTTAAGTTGATCTCGGACAGTTGTTATTTGATCTTGGTTGTAGTCTATGTCGCCTTGCACTCTTGCCCAAGCACCATCTCTAATTTCTTCTTGTTGTTCTATACTTGCACTAACATCTATACTGCCGCCTATACTTAATATCCTGTCTTCCAGTATGTCTATTTTGTTTTCTTCTCTGGCTATTTGGGAATCAACACGTTCTACTATTGCTACTGCATCTCCTGTGTCACTTGCTTGATCTCCAGCGGCTTTACTTAGATAACCAAAAATACCAATACTTGTGATTACCATTAGTATAACAACCGCGGCTGTGAGGTAGGCTCGTAACATGATACTGGTTTCATTCCAGTATCTATAAAGCCAACTGGCAGTTAATAGTTTACCTACTTCTAATGTGCCAGCCATTACGGCTATGCTCATAGGCATACCACTAAATAGTAGCATTAAGCCGACAATGGAAAACCATGCGGCAACACCGGCAATAGCCAGTGCAGTAATTAATGTTAGGATACCAAATAACATACACATATTTATCGGATACTAAGTACACATGAGAACAATTTTTGTAAATGCTACGGTCAATCCAACCGACCATGACACAGTTCAAAAGAAGGTTGCAAAGGCATTTATCAGCGATTCTTTGTTTGACAAGGAACACAATACGTTTAATTATGTTAATAAACATGACTATATGCATTGGATATTACACCAGTCAAAAAGAATGCGTAGAGAAATTGGTGTTAACCTAACGTCAGATCATTTTATATACCCAGTTTCTATAGACATCAACGATGCAATCAATGTTGAAAGTCCTTTCTGGGTTGACTTAATAAAAAGATTTGAACCTCTACAAGAGTGGAGTGTTGTTATCTCCATATCAGAGAAGGCCGCGTTTTTACTAAACGGTAACACATTTGGAAAGTTTTTTAATCACCCAGAGTTTAATGCAGTAATTAGCGATGTATGGGAGTGTGGACCTCAATTAACTACCAAACCTGATTTAGGTCCAGATGGATTTACAGATATCAGTGAACTAAATGTTTGGGAATACTTTTTAGAAAATTGTCAAAGACACTTAATGCCACTAGGAGAATGTAAACATAGACGATTTTATATAAAGCCAAATTCAGATACAGACTATAGTAATTTTTTACAAGCAAACGGTGTAGATTTTGAAGTTATACCATTTGAATACTTTTTGTTTGATACAAACAATGTATGTGGTATCAAGTCTCCCAGGAACATGGAGATGATGGATTGGGAAGATGCAATGGATGACAAACCATTTAATATAGATAATATATTAGACAGCATATGGCATGATGACAAAGAGTATAATGCTTTACTATTAAATAGAGTACCAAAGCAACATAGACTAATTGTCCTTGTAGAAGCAGAAAAAAGAGGCTTGCTAGATGACATGATATGGAGTTGTGGTTATGAAACTGATAATATGAAAACACCTGGCGATGACCACGAAGTAGATCAAAAGGTGTTAAGTATGCTACCTAAACAAGCAGAGTTTGAACCATATGATAATGTATCTGGAAATGAGATACCTATTCATCATGATAGAAAATTTAATTTAAAATGGCCACAGAAGTGTAAAATAAATATTATTACTGAAAGCCAAGCAAGAGACTTAATAATAGATCATGATCCTCCGCACCCTGTAAGATTCTTAACAGAAAAAACTTTTAAAGCCATGGCGTGGGGAATGCCGTTTTTATTTGTTGGTAATCAACATGGCTTACAACGAATTAGAGATCTAGGATTTAAAACTTTTCCAGAATGGTTTGATGAAAGTTATGATGAAGAATCTAATTTTAATTTGCGTATTCAAGCAATGTTTGATTCTTATCAAACGTTCCTTTCTGAAGAGCATAGTATTGATGAAATACGCAATTCACTAGAACATAATTTTAATATGATACACGATAGTTATTGGATATCAAGTAGACTAGTAGATCCTATGCGTATAATTATTACTAGAATTGATGAGAACATACTAGATGATTAATGTATTTGTTCCTTTAGATATCAGTACCTGTAGAGACGACTACTATGTTGATATGGATAAAATGGAACGTATGCATACAGAACTTAGTTTAGAACCAAAGGATTATATTGAGCATGATATATTCCATGTACTATCTAGATCACCAATGTACCGAAGTCAATTAGATTTTTCTCAATATGGCAAAAAAGTTACAGTAAGTCCTTTTAGACTTGCAGTTGACGACATTGATTTATTAGATCAAATTGAAAGACGACTTGAAGATTCTTATGGAGAAGAAGTTGTTGTTCATATTACAATGAGTGAGCACCTTGCATGTATATTAGGTAGAGAGTTTTGGTTAAGAGCAGTTCCTAATTTTAATTTAGTTATATCAGATGTGTGGGAACCAGAGTTTTTAGACCATAACAAACACTTAACTATGTTCAATGCATTTACTCACATCAAAGAAAGTCACGATTCTAGTGCGCCATTTAAAATTAATATTGTAAAACCTAATTCACATGATAAATTACAAAAATGGTTTACTACAAATGACATACCAGCAAGTGTAGTACCTTTTGAATACTTTTTATACGATACGTGGGTGCAAAGTGGTGTTACATATTCAGGTTCAAAACTTAATGATGATACCAATTACAATGCAAATGATTTTTTTGAATTACATAAAAAACATGATAAGACTAAGGATTTGTTGCTATTAAATCGTACATACAAAGCACACAGAGTCGCTATAGTAAACGATTTATACAAAGACGGGTATTTGTCTAATAGTTACTTTAGTTTGCAGGAAATAAGGGAAGACAATGAAGCACCAGATATATTAAAAGATTTTGAATTACCTATCCTTGCAGAAAGCGAACCAGATTTTAATATTAATAACGATGGTTTTATGCAACATGATTCAGTTGCAAATTACGACTGGATATTGAAATCAAAATTATATGTAGGCACAGAGAGTTACATGGATCGTGAGTCACAATTTTTTAGAGATGGTTACACAGATTATCCTATTAGGTTTAATAGTGAAAAGGTATTCAAGCCTATAGCATGGGGCATGCCTTTTATAATTTTAGGTAACAGGTTGAGTCTGCTAAAAATAAGGCAACTTGGTTTTAAAACATTTGATGGTCTTATAGACGAATCATATGATACAGAATCAGATTCAAGTACACGATATCAATCAGTTAAAAGGGCAATCAAAGAGTTTATTGATAATCCACCTGATGCAGATAAAGTTAGTGAAATATGTAAACACAATTTTGAATTATTTTATAGCACTGAATTTCAATTAAACCAATTTAGTGATATGGCTAATTTATGTGTAAGTAATTATTATACTTTTAGAAGGAATGTTGATCACGAGTTTGATCAGTAAGGGCACCGGTTACCTTTTCTACGTTCTCTATATCATTATATATCTAATTACTCGAGCAGTTAAGGGTGCCGTCCTCTATGCAATTAGGAATAGTTTAACTATTCTTTCTCCGTTTATTGTTTAACTAAATTTTACTTTAGTATGGTCGTTAAGTTCAACAGTAGCAGAATTATGCTCATGTTCTCTTACTGTAGTCTTTTGTACCCAGCATCTTCCATTTGTCATTTCTTTGACAATTTCATCTGCTTTATCAAAAGCCATTTCAGCAAATCTTTCACAACCTGTATGCGATACTACTCGCATATCAATTAGACCTTTGTCTTGTAACAGTTGAACTGTTTCCATTTCTGGGTCATTCTCTGCTACCAAGTAAGTATGATCGAACATGTGTTTCAACCATTCTTTAAGTGGCTTTAGTCCACCAAAGTCTACTATCCAGTTACTCTCGTCAAGTTCGTCTCCACCAAAAGTGAATTCAAACTGTAGAGCATAACCATGGATTAAGTTACAGTGGCTGTCTGCCTTCCACTGCCTAAACGCACAACTGTGACCAGTTGAATGCGAATATGTTTTACCTGAATAAAATCTTTTGTTCATCTATGTGCCTCAAATAGTTTTACTATTATAAGATCTATTTAGGCACAAGTCAACCTGTTATTGTGTTATTCTGGCTTACTTCTTTTTCTTAAGGGCCTGTTTTTCCATATAAGCAACTGCTTTATCATACGCCTTCATATCAATAACACCTTCTGATATAAGCCTCTTTCTATTAGCCAAATGTCTTTCTGTCAACTCTTCCTTGCTACCACCATAATAATCAACACAATGTCCTGCGTCCATAAGTGCGTCTACTATACTGATTGGTTCACCGTTTAAATCAATAATGAAGTCTCCAAGGATTCTTCCGAATTTACCTTTCATATCTTCGCCATCTCTATTGATTTGTGTTTTAAGAATTGATGTTTTACCTAACATCCCCTTGAGTGCGTTTTTGGCCGCTATGCCAAATACTTTTTCGACTTTGTCGCTTGTTCGACTTTCTGGTGTGTCGATACCCATAATTCTTACTCGTTCATCGCTGAGTACAACACCAAAGCCTAAATCTATGTCTACGTCTACTGTGTCGCCATCAACAACTTTGAGTATTTTACATCTATACTCGTACATTGTTTACTCCTACTCCCACCTACGGGATTATAAGAGTATTTATCTATTTGACTTATAAAACTTGTGGTTGCCAATTGTAGTAACGAGTGTCATTGACGGTGCCCAAAAAGGCTCTATGAAGTTGGCATGATAATGATCTGATCCGTCTGTTAGTCCTAGACCCATATCATAATTCATTACACCATGTGCAATGTCTTGTGCTCTTTGCCAACTATCTGGTTCTGTAGGGGTGTCGCTTTTGCCATCACAATACCAACTGAATTGACACATGCCTCTAGAAGGATTATAAATTCTTTCACTGTCTGGTAAGTCAGGGAAACGTTTTGTTCTCCAACTCTCGTAAACTTTGCCTTGCTTAACTACGCCACATATTGTATTAGGAAACTGTATGCTTTTTACTCTATTAATTGTAACATCAGCAACTGCCCACATGCCTGCTGTTCTTTCGCTTCTTGCTTCATGATAAATGTTTAATGCCAGACATTCTGCTTCTTGCCGAAGATCGATTGGTCCCATTACTGAGTTTGCTTGTACAGAAGTACAGAAAAATGTTGCTATTAACATCAAATTCTTATACATGTTCATATCTCTTGCCCCTTTATATAAACTATATTATAACAAATTTGTGTGAATGTGTCAACTATTTATGCTTTGTTGTCTTCTGCTGAATGCACTCGTTTGCGTAAAGATGTACTGCTAAAACTGTGATCTCTGCCGTTATACACTATCTTACTACCACGTTGTTTTGCTATGTCTTTACCTGTGAAGTCTTTGTTTTTGTATTCGTCGCCTAGTACTCTTACATCAATTGGTAATGTAAGTAACAAGTCTACTAGGTCTTGTTCTGTGTTGTAAACAATAATTTCGTCTACAAATTTTACTGCCGCCAATTGTATTTGTCTTTCAACTATACTTTGTACTGGTGGATTTTTACTGTCTGCTCTGTCTAGTGTAGGGTCGTTTTGTAAACCTACAATTAAATAATCACAGTGATGTTTTGCTTCTTCTAGCATTGTAATATGCCCAGCATGTAGTAAATCAAATGTACTACATGTAAAACCTATTCTTCCGCAATCTTTATAATTTAATCTCATCTGTATCTCTTATAACAGCCATTCCATTGCTATCTAAATTTTTACCTGCAACAACTTTGCAATTTAAGAATGGTGTTTTATCAATAACTCTTCTGAGCTCTTTGTCTAACTTATCACCATAGTTCATGTATTCATTACTATATGGTACCTCTACTACTATTGTTGCTTGTATAGTTTTCATACTATATGTTCTTCTCTACTTTTCTTTGCAGTTCTTACAACTCCAGACTTACTTGTATATTCATCTGTTATACCTTTACTGCCACCCTTGCCTTTTATTATTGTGTATATAAAATATAACACTAAACTAAAAGGAAAAAATGCTACGATTAATAAAATTATTCCATCCATTATTTGTACTCTACTCCTACGGCCATGCCGTTATTTTGAACAATATCTATATGTTCAAATTCAAATTCGTCACCTGTTACTTCTTTCCATAGTTGCCATTGACTCATTACTGTTTTATCTGCACCTCTAGTTCCATGTAGATGCATTATTTTTGCTTCGTTAATATCAACACTATTCCAATTTGCTATTGCTTGTTGATATTGTCCATTAGATACTGCCATAGGTTCACAGTTCATCATTTGGTAATTCATGGTTGGATCTATCCAGTAATTAACATCATTGTTTTGACTATACATCATCTCATTAAATATAATTTGTTCAGTTCCCCAAATGTTGTAATCCCAATCCTTTGCATACTTCCAACCTATATCCCAAACATCCTGTGACATACTACTTGGATAATATCTAACACCTGCATTGAAATAGTGTTCGTGTTGTAATCCATATTTGTTATCAGCATCTTTGCCACCTAATGTTTTTGGGTCTGTGTAATTAAACATTTGAAATTTATCTAACTTGTCAAACACACTTACAGGCTTTAGCATTATTGTATCTAGATCCAAAAAGAAAATATTATTCTTTCCGTTGTCCCACATTTCGTATACTTCTGCAAAGTTTGTATCAAATATTTGCTGATAATTTTCAACTTCATTTTCTATTATTTCAAATTCCCAGTCCCCTTCTAAAAATGTATCTACACTTTCACATAATATTTCTGACATACTAGAATACAGTTTAAAGGTATTATCGACACCTTGATCTGTGTTGTATTCAAGTTTATCGTTGTTTTTAATACGGCAAAGGGCCATAGTGACTATGTTTGACATGGTTTGTTCCTAATGTTCTTCATATTTAACTATTTTTTACCTATTATAAAACGGTTTAAGGCAGATTCTGTAAATATATTATGTAAATGAGGTTGTGATAAAATTCTCACAACCTTTAACAATTCGAGTCCCTCTGATGAAACTCTAAGATACACGATATCAGAATACATCCACCTCATTTACTTTTTTTGTTTCAACTGCTCTATTGTACAGTTGTCCACTTGCTAGATTCTTAGCCTTAGCCTCGCATTGTATATCAAACTGATCTAAGAAAGTCAATGCCCAGTCGTTTGCCTGTGTATTAGGATAGTAATCTGAATGTGCTCTAAGTTTTTGTTTCTTAGCACCAGACTCTAATAAGTCAGGTATGGAATGTAAGGAATCATGCCTGTTTCCTTCATCAATTCTGCTTGATTGATCCAGCCATTCATCTCTGCTATAACTGTAATGTATAGTAGGCCTAACACCGCGCCAACTGTCAATAACCATTTTAACACGGTCGTCATCTGCTTGTATATATTCTTCATCTCTTATCCAATGGTGATGTATATCTAATACGAGTGCTACATGATCTTTCAGCATAAGACTTGCGTCTAAACCATGACACATTTCGTCATTCTCAATAGCAATAGTATTTCTTGCTTCGGGCGATAATCTAGGCAATACATCAATAATACCTTGATAACCCTTTCTACCGGATATGTGTACATTAAGTTTCATATCCATAAACTCTTGGCCAAACCCCATCCACCTTGCCATATCTGCATGGTACTCGAATTCATCAATGCTACGTTCTACTACGTCAGGATTATCTGAAGCCAGGACACAAAACTGACCAGGATGAAAACTAATCCTAACGTCACGCTCACGAGCATGATCACCAACTCTTCTAAATCCACGTTCAAGTTCCTTACGAACTGTTTTATCTTCAAAAACATAACGCCAACTAGGCTCTGTCGCCATCGGTATCTGATTGCTACCTAGTCTAACCATCCTCCTGCCTGCAGGTAAACTGCTGGCATAATCTACGAGATTGTATGCACTTTGCATGTTATGTTCTACGACATCTAATAGTTTCTGTTCTGCTACAGATTTTTCTTGTCTATTGCACCATGCAACTGTTGTACCCTTCTCGGTATATTGTTGTTGTATTTCTTTCAATACTTTGGGTTTCTGTGTTTGATCGCTGTCTAAGTATTTACAACAAAAACCAATTCTTTTAACTGAGTTGTTAAACATTGTATGCCTTTATAAATGATTTTATATGAATTGCTTCATATATGTGTTTTCTAATTGTTTTAAATTTATCGCTTGGCCTTTCTAATGATGTAAAATGTTTATATAAGTGTTTAGACACTTGTTGAATTTTTCGTTCTGCATAATGTAACGCCTCGCCATTTTTGTATATTTCATAATAAGGTTTATACATATCAACACTTTTTAAATGGCTCATGTCACCTGTTCTGTTAAATGTATGTACGCCATCAAATAATGCTGGTGTTTCGTATAATGATATATCCACTAACATATTATACTGGTTTAGGCTGGTGTTTGTCAAGTCAATTATTATTTTTCCTACATCATCTGTAGGTTCACCAATAATAGCAATATCAACGTCCCATGTAGGTTGATGCGGAAATGCACCATGTACAAATATTTCATGCCTAGGAAACGCATCTACTAAATGATTTATTGCAAATTCACAAAATGTTTTAGGTGTTGGCATGCTCCAGGCAATATTTGTTTCTATGTAATCGCCTGCTTTATAAGAAAAGTCTGTTGTATCTGATTCAGGTACCATTCTATCCAATCCGTTTGAGTTAATACGTTATAGTTGTAATTGCAAATGTCTTTAGTATCATTAAAAATATCTTTGGCACTTTGTTTAGATAAATTATAGCACAAATTGACTACTTGGTCAACTCTTTCTTTGGGTGTTTCTGCAGAGTAGTAATCTTCATTCCAGATACTGTTAAATGTTTGAAACCCCATACTAGTTAAATACTTGTCTGCATCTTTGCCTTTACCTATTAAGTTTATAAATGGTCTTTTGTGTTTTATAGGTTTTATTATTTTTGCAGTATAAAACATTGTTAAGTCTGTTTCTTTACTAACGTCATGCCATGCACTATTAAATAATTTTGGTAACGTATTTGCCATTGTGTCTACAGTTATAGTAATTGCACTATCAGAAAATATTTGATTATCCATATTATTTGCATCTTTTATAAATGCACCGTCAACATACAATTTGCTGTCTAAAATATCCTCAGGATAGCAATTATGAGAATTTAATTGTACTAATGTGCGAGGTATGTTTGTTTTACAAAAATCTAAAAACTTATTTGTAAAATGGTGATGTCGATGTATGTCAGTATTAATATTTCTGTATGCTGACCAATGCATATTATCAAGTAAATCATTCTCCATAAATCCTTGCAATAACATGTACCTGTCATAGTGATAGTTACCCGCAAGATAATTAAAATGCTTAGTGGGTGTTTGTTCGATCGACTCTTGCAAAGTGTGATGGTTAATTAAGTTTATAGGAAAATGTACATGTATAAACGGCGTATTGTGTAAAACATTGAGAGTAGACTCTGAGATAACAATTTTACCAGGATCAATATTATTTTTAATGCAATAGGATAACAATCGATCTAAATCGGCATTCTCAAAGTTTTCTGCATTTTTAAGAGGAAAAGGCAACTGTAAATCGTATACGGACGTAAGGCCATGCTGATCAAAAAATGCTTCAATTCTTGTTCTATGATGATGCGTTAGACTGTCAGTGATGGCCATGTGTATATTTAATTAGTAACCGTATACTAATCCGTGATTTGCGATAAATACTTTTATCAAATACAATACACACACTTTGATAACCGGTTAAAAAACAAGTGGAGAAAAAATAATGGCAGACACTAAGAATTATGGATTAAAAGGTGTAGGCGCCAATATCGAATTAGGCAAAAGAGGTAATACTATTGAGAGCAATAGCGGAAACGTTATTCTCAAGACTACCGCTGGAGCACTGGCCACAATCGCAGGAGCAAATGGATCTGCTTCTAGTCACTTCGTAACTAAGGCACAATTAGATGCCAAAGCGGCGGATAGTGCAGATGGATTCCAAATTAGTTTGGGAGACGTTACACAACATGGTGATGGAAGTTATTCAGGTGGTGCAATAGCATTAACAGACTCAACTAAAATTTCAAGTGCAATCGATACACTTAATGAAACTTTAGGTTTGTTAGTACCTACAGCACCAGGAGATTTTCCAAACAGTGAAACTTTAACAGTTTCAAGTGTTGGAAGTTCCCCATACCTTGCAGGTGGTACAGTACCAGATAATACAAGCGGAGGCTCACTACCAGCAAGTGCTGGTGCGAGTGTTACTCGTGTTACCGATACTACTCCAAATTCAAGCCAAATAGACAACTTTAGATCAGACTCAGGTACTTTAACAGCACTGATCAACAATAGTGCGGCGGGTGCCGTAACTTTTGATGGTACAGACAAAGACGGTACTACATCGAGTTTGAGAATCAGCGGATATGCTGATTCACCTTCAGATACCCCAGGATTCTATACAGAAAGCGATGCTCAAATTAGAGTTGCTTCGGCCCTAAGTGCAGGGTGGAATAGAATACAAATGACAAAAAGTGATACAGATGACACTAATATAGTGTACTTTGTTGTAGATAACATTACATCATCACCTGCCATTGCTTCTGGTACAATCTCAGGGGACAGTTCAGGATCATCAGCAAAAAGTTCAGGTATTGAACATTTTGTTACAGGTGGAACTTTAACTGTATCTAATTTGACTATGTCGAATTTGAGTGGAGAAACATATAGAAATGGAAATCCAATTTCTATATCTGGTTCAGATAGTATAATAAGCAGTCAGAATTATTCATATTCTGACGTTGGCGTATCAACTCCGATCGCAAGACAAACAACAAGTGCTGAATCACTCAGTGCTTTAACAGTGAATGTTAATGGTACAAACAGACATACGTCTGGAACATTAACAGTTACAGGACAGAACGTAAACGGATCAGGCTCACAGTCTATATCCGGTACAATTTTACTCAAGGCGGGTACTGCAAGAAGTACAGATGTCGACGAGCAAAACATATCTACACCATCAGGTTCAACTGGTGGTAATAGGGTATACTTAGGTTCAAGTGCTACAGGAGATACTCCTCTAGGCGCAGGTAACCTACCAAGTAGCAGTTTAACATGGGATAGTAACCAAGACATATCAGCAACAGGCTTCAAGCATGAAGCCGGTGTTGTTGCAGGTATGCTTACTCGAAATCAAACTGATTACACCTCAGGGCACTTTCCAGATGGAAGTACAATAGACTATAGTGGTAAAGATGCCACTCAGTATATGACATTCTATTTTGCGAAAAGTACCGTGAGTACATTTAGTATTAGTATTACAGGTTCTTATACAGGCCTGTATATAGGATTGCCAGGTGTTAGTGATAGCAACGCGATATCGCCTAACGCAACTGGCGGAGCATGGTATGATGCATTTGCATTGTATGATGGCTCAGGTAACCCAGGTGGCACCGGTAACGGTGCAGGTTGTGGTAATGGTGCAGTAGCAAGTGGAAGTTCCGGTTCAGTTGCGATAACATTAGGCACGCAGAGCACAACTAACGCCACCAATAACGTTGTACTGGTAAGAGTTAAACTAGCAGGTTCAGACTCTATATCAGCAATTAGTGTATCATAGGAGGAATGATTAAATGGCAATTACAGATAGCGATAAATTAGATTTCCTCTGGAAGAAGGTAGTTTACGGTGTAACCGAAACTGACATTGATGGCAAAGAAGGACCAAATGAGATTTATTCAAGTGAGGTTCTAACACTGGCACAAGACGTTTGGCAACAATCCTCTAGTATTCCAGCAACAGCAACAACAAGTAGTTCGACTACACCAGTTAAATGGTATGGTCATGGTTCAGACGCTAGTGACTATGTCAAGCAACCGATACAAATGGTCGCCGACCCGACTGTTTCAGGTGGTAAAACATGGTTAGCGGTAGAAGATCCAACAGGCAATGTTGTTCCTGGAAGTGCTAATAGGCTAAGAGACTTTATACCACCTTCAATTGGTAGTACATATCTTGCTAAGGTTTATAAAACCGACGCAAATGCAAAGGCTGATGAAAGTAAAATGAACAGTCTAACTTCCAATGAAGAATGGGTATTTGACTATGCGGCAGGTGTTTTACACTTCCCTAATAACGTACCATCAGGTCTTGGTAGCGACGTATATTTAGTTGCTCACCAATATGTAGGTACCAAAGGGGTAGGCGCAAGTTCAAGTGCAAATGGTTTAGTATTTGCAACTGCTAACGTTTCATACGATAGCAGTACAACAAATATATTTAAAGTCAACAATGCCGTTCGAGCATCAGCAGTGATAATCGAAGTGGATACAGCATGGACTAATGCAAACAATACAACTGCAATATCAGTTGGGTCAAGTACTGATACTGACTTACTATTCAAAGCAAGTGATATAGATCTCACAGCGGCTGGACAGTATAGATCAGATTTTCATTACATATGGCCTAGTACATCAGATGTACAATTAGTAGCAGAGGTGACTCAAGGTGCCGCTACGGCAGGCACAGCCAGAGTATCAATTGAAATAGAAACCAGAGGTTCTATCCAACCTACAGATTACGGTCTCGTTACAGATAACGGCGGACTATAACCTAATAATAGGAAAGACTAAAATGCCCCATAGACTGGGGCATTTTTTTTGAGTGAAATTTCTACTTATGAGATAAATACTTGTATGAAGATTAGCGAAGCATTAAATGGCTTAACAGGACTTAATAACAATGGTGGTGAAATGCCACGTGTTGTTAAATCTAAAAAAATCAAAAAAATTACCGCAGGTAAAAAACACAAGAATTTCAAAAAGAAAGGACCAATGAACATTGACCTTTCAAAACTAGGGGAAGAAGAAATGGAAAATAACGATCCAATATTAAGTAAGTTAAAAGAAAAATATGCAAGTAAGAAGTATGCTAAAACTAGCGATAAAAATACTATGAAAGTAAAACCAACTACTGGACATGAATCCCCTAATAAAATGCGTGGTAAAATGGTAGGCGAAGCACCTGAAGATACAGGAATGTATAATCAGGATAATCAAAGACAGAGTGTTGCCGCAAAAACTCAAGCAAAAAGAGATGCCGCAAGAAAAGATAGCATGGCATTTAATTGGCAAGACTTTTTTACGCACTTGATGAATAATCATTCTAGTAAAACTTTGAAAGTTGTTGGTCAAAATTTAGTTAAGTATCAAATGGAATTCCAAAATGCTGGAAACAAAGCAAAAGGCGAAAAAGAACTAAACAAGCCTAAGCAGGATTATAGTCAATTTGATTCACCAGCAATTAAAAGAAATCCTCCAGTAAATACTAACGTTAGTAACAAACCTATCAACAGTCCTGTTACCAGAGCAAATCAGCGTCTAAATCCAGTAGCACCAAAACCAACTAAATGAATTGGTTAATAATTCTATCACTAAAGGCAATTCTATCTAGCATTATAGGTAGTAGTTTTTATCAGTGGTTTAAAAACACTAAAGTAGGTGTATGGTTTCAGGTTAAAATGGACAACGCAATGGAATGGGTTGCAAAAAGATATGATATTGAAATTGCTACCAGAGAAGAAAAATGGTTAGCACAATATCCCCTATTAGGCAACCGCATAGTAAAACTTGAAAAAGAAGTTGCCGCTCTTAAAAAGAAAAAGTAAATATTTTTTATAAATAAATCCTGTAATTAACTCAGGAGAGAGATGGCAAAAGCAGTAAGAAAATCTACAAGATCCGTAACTAGGAAATGCTCTAGCATTGGACAAGGCGGAAGAGGCAGACGTTGTAAAATTGGCATGTCTACGATGAACAAGCACAAGAAACGAAATCATAAGTCATATAAAGGTCAAGGGAGATAACATGCCAATCAAATTTAAGCCAACACAAAAAACATTAGTACGTGGTACAAAATCACTTAAAGTAGAACATTTTTATATTAAAAATACTCCCAAAGAAGAACTCATAGAATATCTAAACAACGGTCAAAAGCCTAAAATCAAACAAAAATGCATGAACGAACTCACACGTCGTGGAATTGAGATTGTTTGGAAAACACCCACAGAAGAATAAACTCTGATAAATAGTAGTATGAAACTACTATCATTAATAGAATCAACAAAACTTAAAGTATCAGAAGATCAATCTTATGACGACCTAAGAGTTGCAAAATACCTATGTCGTTTAGACAATAAGAAGTTTAGCGGTTATGGTAGAATATCCAAATATATCAGTAGAGCAGAAGATCTGAGAAATGATGAGAACGACAAATACAAAAGTATTTTACGACAACCTTCACCATCAAGTGATGATAGTTGGGCGTCTGCTAATTTAAACTTAAAAGAAGGCGAAGAAAGAAGTATAATTCAAGATGCATGTATAGAAAAATTAGTAGATGAGTTTGGTGGAAGAGAACATCAATTTGAAAACAAAGACGATTTTGAATATGCAATATACCAAGAACTAGAAGACCTAGATGTGGAAGATTGTGTAGATCCAGATATGGAAGTTGGCGGACAACGTATAGGCGACTTTGCAAGTGGTAGAGTAATTGATT
>Ga0209535_1000127_pt1 | contig 48151 bp, 41 predicted proteins | sample LinPmetageLP28_FD_184041 | JGI IMG/M metagenome (GOLD analysis project Ga0209535, IMG submission 184041) | Marine viral communities from the Pacific Ocean - LP-28 (SPAdes) (version 2) | ecosystem: Environmental > Aquatic > Marine > Oceanic | place: Pacific Ocean | collected 2009-08-22 | reverse complement strand
AGCCTTCGCTGAAGGAGTTAGCTTATATAGTGCTTTTGCAGTGCTGTATAGTTTTCAGCTTCGTAATTTACTCAAAGGTATTGGGCAACAAATGAAATGGTCAGTAAGAGATGAGTCTCTTCACAGTAAAATGGGATGTAAACTATTCCGCGATATGTGCGAAGAAGATAATCAATTACTACACTTGTGTCGAGAAGATATAATAAAAGCTGCTGAAACAATGATTAAGCTAGAAGTTAGCTATATTGATAAAATGTTTGAAATGGGTGACATTGAAGGCATTGCGGCAAATGATTTAAAACAATTTATAAAAAAGAGAACAAATGAAAAACTTGTGGAATTGGGCTACGTTGATTTGGGATCGTATTTTGCGTATGACACTAAAGCAGCAGATAATCTTAGTTGGTTCTATCATCTTACCGGCGGGGTCACTCATACTGATTTTTTCGCAACTAGGCCAACGGATTATTCAAAAGCTGGCGAAGGCGAAGACTTCGAAGATATCTGGTAAAATAAATATAACAGAAGAAGACATATATAATGATCTTAATTGGAACGGTATGAGAGATTTTGTTATTAAAAAAGAAGACTTAAAATGATTTATATTGAAGATAATTTTTTAGAACCTAAAGTCTTAGAAGCTGTATTAAAAGATAATAGAAAGTACATGGAAGTAAAAACTCCAGGCAAATCATTTTGGGTTAAAGAGCCTTCTAATGATTTAATAGAATATGTGGTAAAAAAAATATCATATATAGAGCATAAAGAAGTTGAAAATGTTTTATGTTTTTTTAGACAAGCAAAAGAAAATCAAGATGTTGATTGGAGAATACATAACGATAGTATAATAGAAGGTCAACAACCTGAAAATGCTATTGTTTTGTATTTGTCTGAAGACAACGTCAAAGAATTAAACGGCACAGCCTTTTGGTCGCACAAAACTCATGGAGATACATATAAAGGATCCACAGAGGACGATTTTAACAGACTATTAATCAACGACAGTAATGATACATCTAAATGGGATTTAAAGACCGTTATAGGCCACAAACAAAACAGATTAATATCTTATCCTTGTGAATATTTTCATAGCAAATACCCTAATAAATTTAATAAATCTAGAGAAGTTTTAGTTATGTTTTATAAGACTAAACCTTCTACTGGAGAAAGAAGCGTAATGTTTAAAGATTATAAAAAAGCAAGAAATAAAATAATTAACAAAGAATTTATAAAACAAAAAAATGAAGGAATCAACAATATTAGAAATGAAGAACAAACTGGATGCGGTTGTAAGAGTGACACAGCATCTTCTTAATGAAATAACTCAAGTAAAAGACTTAGCAATTGGAACGTTACAAACTATTAAACATATGCCAGACTATGGAAAAGCAATTGAAGCCCTTAAGAAAGACGTGGTTGAAAAACCTAGTGAGACAGAAAAGACTGAGCCCTTGGAAACGCTTAGCAACTAGATCAGGTTACATGGGTAGTGGTTTTTTAATAGCTGCTCAATGGACGATACAACCAGAGCTTTATATTGCTGGGTTTATATTAGTTGTAGTACAAACAGCTTCAAGAAAACAATGGAACTTAGTGGCTTTAAATATTAATGGGCTTATTGCCTGGATAAATCACTTATTATAAATGTGGAACAATGAATGGATTAAAGGAGAAGATTACCCTTCGTGGGGTAATACAGACGTATACAAGAAGACTATATCCGGGGGATATTTATTTGACGGAGAAACACCTAAAGAGGCATACAAAAGAGTCGCTAAAACAGTTGCTCGCAGGTTATATAAGCCAGAAATGGCAGACACGTTTTTTAATTATATTTGGAATGGTTGGTTATGTCTTGCTAGCCCTGTGCTTTCAAATACCGGTACTGATCGCGGGCTACCTATTAGTTGCTTTGGTATTGATGTTGCTGATTCGATACAAGACATAGGAGGTAAAAATCTAGAGATGATGCTACTCGCTAAACACGGCGGTGGAGTTGGTATCGGTATAAATCAAATAAGACCCGCCGGGGCTAAAATAACAGGAAATGGAACATCAGACGGGGTCGTCCCCTTTTGTAAAATATACGATTCAACAATACTTGCCACTAATCAAGGATCAGTTAGACGAGGAGCTGCATCAGTTAATATTAACATTGAGCACAACGATTTCGAAGAATGGCTTGAAATCAGAGAACCTAAGGGAGATGTTAATAGACAGTCGCTTAACTTACATCAGTGCGCAATTATTGGCGATAAGTTTATGCGTAAGCTTGAACAAGGAGATGCGGGAGCAAGAACTAGATGGGGTAAACTACTTAGAAAGCGAAAAGCAACTGGAGAGCCGTATATTATGTTTAAAGGCAATGTTAACAAGAAGAATCCTAAAGCTTATAAAGAAAATGGATTAAAAGTACATATGACTAATATATGTAGCGAAATAACATTACATACTGATGAAAACCACAGTTTTGTATGTTGTTTATCATCATTAAATCTAGCAAAATATGAAGAGTGGAAAGGTACGAACCTTATTTACGACAGTATATGGTTCCTTGATGGAGTCATGGAAGAGTTTATACAAAGAGCTAAAGGCTTACGAGGATTTGAAAACGCGGTTAGGTCGGCTACGAAAGGAAGAGCTCTTGGCTTGGGAGTTTTGGGCTGGCACACATACTTACAGGAAAAAGGTCTTCCGTTCGAAGGTTTACTTGCTCAGTTTGAAACTAGGAAAATATTTAGTCAAATTAAAATTGAAAGCGAAAGGGCTAGTATGGCACTTGCTGAAACTTATGGAGAACCTTTATGGTGTACTGGAACTGGTATGCGTAATACTCATCTACGCGCTGTGGCTCCCACTGTTTCTAATAGTAAGCTTAGTGGGAATGTTTCAGCGGGAATAGAACCTTGGGCAGCTAATGTTTTTACTGAGCAATCAGCTAAAGGCACGTTTATACGTAAAAACCCTACGTTAGTTAAATTATTAAGAAAACATAAAATAAACAATGAAGAAATATGGAATAAGATCTTGGCTGACGGAGGTTCAGTTCAAGATATCAGTGAGCTTGACGCTATTACTATGGGTCATGACATCCCGGTTAAAGAAGTTTTTAAAACTTTTAAAGAAATTAATCAATTAGAATTAGTTACTCAAGCTGGACTGAGACAGCAGTATGTAGATCAGTCAGTTAGTTTAAACTTAGCTTTTCCTTCTGAAGCAACACCTAAGTGGCTTAATAAAGTTCACTTTGAAGCTTGGAAGAAAGGTGTTAAAACCTTGTACTACACTCGAACAGAAAGTGTTCTGCGAGGTGACATTGCAGCCACAGCAATGAATGAAGATTGTTTGGCGTGTGATGGGTAAAATCAAAAAAGGGCTCTCGTTATGAGGGCCCTTTCTTGGTTACAGGAACTTTAGGTATGGTACGCCTATTGTGTTTGTTCCTTTATTTTTTATCTTTATGAATTTTATACCATTTTGTTATCGTGTATCCTATAGTAACTACTAAAAGTAGTATTTTTAACCCCATTTCTAATGTTGTAAAAGTTGTAACACCAAGCGTAGAGGCGTTTATAATATATAACTTCAATTGCTCTGTCATTATCTGTATTTTTTAAACATTAGTTTATATAGCAATTTATTCCAAAAGTGCTGTAGTTTGTCAATAAATTTTTTCATAATTTTAAGTTTTGTTTAGGTTGGAGTTTGTTTTATAAAATGTATAACCAGCTTTAGCGACTTTTTCAGGGTCCTTAAGTAGTTGCTTAACACCGGGTATTTTGTTTAACTTTTTAGTGGCTAACGCAGCGGCATCACCACTAAGTGCATCAGAAACTGTTTGAGCTGTTAAAGCAGGTGGAAACATAGAACTTGCTGAATTTAAAGCGCTTGATCTACTTAAAACTTGTTGAGTCTGCTCATCTTCTGATAAATTAGCTCTTCTTAAATTACTTAAATTAGCATATGGACCACTTGTTATATTGTCGTTATTTAAACCCACAGATTCTCTAATACTTGTTCTAGCATCGTTTACTAAAGCTCTAGCCCCATCAAATGGATTAGTAACAAAAGTTTTAAATTGCTGCCAAGCACCATCTTCAGGTGTAGGTGGTGATATAGTGGCTTGACTGTTTATAGGATCAACTGATCTATATTCATTTAAGGACTTTGGGTTATCATCTTTAGAAGGCCCGTGGTGAAACCCTTTAATTCCTCTAATTTTATTTCTCATTTTTTTTCTTTATTAGCACTACAAAAACTTTTAGCAGCTGCAACACTACCAAAACCCCATTTTTTTAAAGCCATAGCTTTCTTTGTTGGCCTTCCTTTACTATCTTTCATTGCGCCAGCCATTCCTGCAAATCTACAAGCAAATGAAACTCTACGCTTACTTGTTCCAGAGGTAAGTCTTTTACCTAAGGTTTTGCCTGTTTCTTTTTTATACTTAGATCGCATTTCGCGATTAGACTTTTCGTAAGATTTTTCATTCATATTACCTTGTATTTTGTTCTACCTTTTTCTTTATAAGCTTTTAAGCATCTATTTCTATTTTCATCTTCGCTAACATAAGAAACATGTATCCAATTAGGATTTGTGTCTGTACCAAATTCCCATATTAATTGATCAAAGTTTAGATTTTCTTTTATCCAATGATACATTTCTGCATTGGTTTTATAACCATAGACATCATCTAAATCCATTGCTTGCCCTTTCATATGCTGTGAGCTTTTTGCTCCTCCTATGGCCTCGTTTAAAGCTGCTGATCTAAACATACTAGTAACTTTTATTGGTCCATTTACAAACTTTCTTAATGGCTCAAATATTTTTTCAGCAGTTTCTTTCATTGTCTCAACATTCGTTGGACTAGGCGTGTTATCAATACCTCTTCTCTTGGCTGTGTTTGAATGTATAGCCTCAGCATAAGCTATGTGTTTACTAATCGGTTCCATAAAGTTTGTCTATTTTTTCTAAAGCTTTTTCCAAAGCTCTATCAATTTTTTCTTGTAGTTCTTTATCTTTTTGTAAATCATACTCTAACTTATCAGCAGAACTCATAGCGTCGTATTTATCTTGCTGTATTTTTCTAAGTCTTGCTTTTTCTTCTTTTTTTCTTTCTCTAGTTTCTTTTGCTTTAATTTTACCTTCTTCTTTTCTTCTTTCTTTTCCTTCAACTTTAATTAAATCAAACTCTTCTATTCTAGCATTAACATCCCAATTTCTATAACCTAAAGCTAAGGCTATTCTTTGATAGTTAGTATTCCTATTGTCAAAAGATTCTGTTATAGCGTTTATTTCAGCCACTAATCTATCTATAGGTATATTAGCTACGCCAGAAGCAACATCACCTACTACTTGATAAGCAGGACTTAATTGAAACTTTCCATCAATAGTTACACTAAAGCCTTGCTCAGCTATAACATCTTTTTCAAACTTTCTAGTTTGTATTGCGGAGTATATTTTTCTTAATTTAGAACCTAAGGCAGGAGATAAATTAGCTAATTCTAATATAGTGTAAGTATGATCAGCTGTAAATCCTTTTTCTTCTTCGTAATCATATCTTCTTATAGCATTTTTTACAGTAGATATAACAGCTCCAGCAACACCTGATCCTCTTAAAATAGTGTCAAGCATTCCGTTTATTATTCTATCTTCTTTTTTACTTAATACTTGATTGTATTTTTCTAACTGTTCTTCTTCTGTTAACTCATCATCTGGCTCATCAAATCCTGGTATCAATGCAAACAAAGCGTTTTGCAATGTAGAAAATATTAAGTTTTGAATAAAACCGTAATATACTATTTTTGATATATTAGTTTTTGCATCACCTCTGCCGTTTATTAAATCTAAACCAGCTTTTTTCATAAGCCTAGTATACTGCATAGGTGTATTTTGAAAAGATAATATAAATCTACCTAAAAAACCTGCTTGCTGTTGAGATATCATCATTGGATCAGCTGACTGTTGAGATTCTTCAGCAGTATTAGAAAAGTCTTGGAAAGCTCTTTTTTCAGCTTCAGCCTGATCTAACCCTTGTTTTTTATATGTATTTACTCTGTTTCTATAGAACGTAGCACCACCTGTTGCGATAGCAACACTATCTGCTACCTGTGTAAAAACAAATCCATTTCTTAATAGTATACTTATAAAAGTACCCATTTTGTTTTTAGAACCTTTTACAGCAGCCGCTATTTCAGCTTCATTAACATCACCTTTTAAACCTGCTCTACGTTGTTTTAATTTGCTAGAGTTAAATAACATCACTACATCAGACCAATACTGTGTTTGATTAGCGAATGCTTTACCAGCCATAAAAGGATTGTTATCGCTCCAGTTTATAAAGTTAACACTAGATATAAGTTGAAGTATGGCTGATCTTCTATTAAAAAACATTATAGCACCAATAGATCTATTCAACCAATTATACCACATATTGGTTTGTCGGTCATTACCACTAGTTCTATTTGTTCCATTTTTCATTCTAAATATAGAATTCTCTATAGACTCTCTTACTCTTGAACCATACACGGCTTCTATTTTTACTAAGTTTTGTTCACTAAATATAATATCAACATTTGTAATAAATTCTTTTATATATTCAGATCTATTTACTTTAGTAGTTATTGTGTTTAAATCGCCTATTATAGTTTGTCCTTGCCAATAATTAGGTGGATCTATATAAGAATCTTTTTTAGTTATAAGTAAAACGCCATCAGCAAATGATTGTAAGTTTGGATCTTCTCTAACTATTCTAGCTAAGTTAGCTTGATCTCTTTTAGATATACCAGGTATTAAAGCACCTTGTTTATCCCACAAATATACTCTAACAGCTTCATCATAAGTATACTGTTGACCTGTTATTTTTTTCCTTAATATTTTTTTAAGCTCTGGAAAATTATTCATCAAAGCTCTATAATCATTAGAAACTCTTTGCTTAGCCAACTCAATAGCGTTTATACCAGATGTATAAGGTTTTATTAAAGCTTTGTCAAAAAAGTCTTGATCTAACTCTCCTTGTTTACCTTTACCGGCAAACATATACATTGTTAAACCTCTAAAGTCATCAGCAGAAGGAGGTATAAATAAATTAAAACGTTTTTTATTTTTACCTAATCTCTGCGCAACAACCTCTGAATATCTTTTATTTACATCAACACCTTTGTTTCTTTCAATCATTTTATTAAACTCAAAATCTAAGTCTTTTTGAAATTGAATTCTAGCTATTTGAACTTTAGACTTAACATCTAAAACATCAAGAGCATCTTTAACGGCTTTTACGTTTTTAACAGCGTCATCTGTAAAATAAAAGTCATTGTAACCTTCGGCAAATTTATTTATAACCCAATCAGCTTTAGCTTGAGCTTTTCCGTCTGCTAAACCTGTTATGTTTTGAATAGGTATGTCTAATCCTATTGAAGATAAGAATTCTTGTATAGGTCTAGCCGCATTTTGAGGTCTAGCTGTTAATACAAATATATCTTCTGACCCTCTAACGTCTTGTATTTTTTTAGCAACGTCAAACAGTGGTCCTTTTCTACCTTCAACAACTTTACTAAACTCTGTAAAATCAAACTCAGCTCCTTCAGCTTCTAGCCTTGCAGCGTCTTTTGCAAAAGTCGTAGCGTTAATTTTAGAAGTTGTACCATCTGGCATATTTACTATTACCATACTATTAGACTGAGCTAATGTATCATCAAAATCAAATATTCTTATTTTTCTTATTTTTCTAGAATATTCAATACTATTTCTAGCAGCTTCCATTGCTATATCTGCATTGTTATTTTTATCTATAACTTGCTGAGCGTCCAAAGAAACACCAGGTGTTCCATTTGTTTCATTGTAAAAGTCTTCAAACTCTTGACCTATAACATCACCACTTTCATAAGACTGTAAACCAAAAGGCATTTTACCTTTTGTAAATATGTTATAATATCTTTTCCACCACTCTTGTTTTCCTGGTTGATAACCTATAAGCATTGACTGTGTAAAGCCTGTATTGCCCAGGATATTATCCATTTCTTTAACCGGAATTATAGTAACCCTGTAGTCGTCTTTAAGTAAGTCTAAATCAATTTCTTTGTTACCATTGAATATAGATTCATATGCAAAAAACAAAACAGCTCTAGCAGGTATAGCGTGCTCGTATCTATAAGCTGGTTCATAAATTACTTCACCTTTCTTTTTCCCTTTTTTATGTTTTTCTACTTTACCGTTTCTTACTTTTGGAATTTTTAAAGTATCATAACCCATTACAGTAGATCTACCCCACACCGGAGCACCTAATCTAAGTGCACTATTATTACTACCATTCATAACACCCATTAGTAATGAAACAGTGTTATTATCTAATCCTGAAGATTTTAAAGCCTTTACAAAGTCTATAAAAAAGTTCCAAGCTAAGTCAGCATCTAATTTGTTTTTATTTTGTAAAGACACTACTGTGTTACCGTCTTTATCTTCAGTGTTTTCTTTGCTTTTTTCAAACTTACCGTTTATATACTGCATTAAAACATCTGCACTAGTATTTATATCTACTTTTCTATCAGGTCTTCCATCGTTAAACTTTATAATTTTATCACTAATGCTTACAACCCCGTCGTCTATTCTTTGAATTAATCTAAGAGTGTCAGACATATCTCCAAAGATACCTGCTCTTACGCTCATATCAGAAGAATTACGAAGTAGAGTATTGTTTGGTTGAGGTGTAAAACCACCTGCTTTCTTCATACCATTACTAAAGGACGATGGAACAAATGCAACCATCATGTCTAAAGCTTTTTCAGAACCATAATTAGCTTTTAATAATTCGTACAAATTAATCTCTACAAAGTCTCTAGCGCTTTGCATAGTACTCATATCTCTAAGAGAAACAGAATTCGCCTGCGTAGCACCCGTGTATCCAACTACAGTCTCTATGTTATCTACATTTGTTATAACTGTTTCTAAGTAATCAAACCATTCTTGCTTTGTTTGTAATACTCCTGTTTTTCTTTGAGGCGTAAGAAGTTTGCCAAACTGCTTAGCAACACCTAAATGCTCTTCGTCCGTAAAAGTATCTCCGTAAACACCTTTGTGAGCATTTTTTAATTTACTAGTTATTTGTGTTGAGTTCAGAGACTGAAGGTCTATTTTTTTAACCTCTTCATAAAATCTAAATCTATTACCTAACCAATTGGTTCTCTGTGGGTCACTAAATAAAGCTAATTGGTTTTTAATGCTAGGTCTAGAAACATCATACATTAATTGCTCAACATAGTTGTCTAAAATATCAGCTCCAAAAAGCTTTTGTCTTTCAACAAATTCATTTCTAATATCACTATCTACATCCTGAATTTCTTCATTAAAAATATCTAAGCCTATTTCTTGAGCTATCTGTTTAGCTAAAGCTTCTGTAGGCATTTGAGGTATTTTTAGATTTTTACCATCAAGCTGTATATATTTAGATTTAAACTTAGCTAAAGGTATTGCGTTCTTAATATCTTTTACTCTACGAATTTTTTGGTTACCAGCGGTACTACCAGCCATAGGGCCTAGTTCGGTAGAATTGTAAAAATCTATTTCACCTTTTCCTGTACCCTTTTTTCTACCTTTCCATTTGTCATACTTAACCCAGCCCATACCGTTAACATATTTCTCAATGGCTTGAGGAAAAGCTTTAGACAGGTAGGTTGTTGTTAGTCCGTTTGGACCTAATAGATTTGCATAGTTTTCGTTTAAAAATGTTTCGTACTGATCAATGGTTTTATTACGAGCACCCATTGAATCAATAACATCTTTAAAAGATACCTGCATTCCCTTACCTAATTCTTTTACAAAATCTGTTTTTTGTTTAGTAGTTGTGTCTGCGTTGTATTTTGGTAGCTTGTATTTTATTTCTTTTTTTAGTTTTGTTTTTATTTTACTAACTAAAGCAGGAACATTTTTACCTTTTAATTTGTTTTTTAAAGCAGGAGTTACCTCTTTTGCTTCTGTCTCGGCCCTTCTATTTAACTCTTCACTACTTGTTTGATCTGATTGCAATTCTAGACCAGCGTCATCAGTTCTAGCGTTAACTCTACCTTTAGGTATACCTAGCTCTGTAGCAAAATCATTAGCTCTTTGCATACCAGTATTAGCCATGTAAGCAGCGAAGGTTGCTTTAGCTGGATCCCAGCGTAGAGCTATTTCTTGCATCTTACTTTTTGCGTGATCTATGTATCTTTTTCTAGTTAAATCAAATTGGTCTCTGATATTAAGTGGAACACCTTTACCAAATTTAGACCAAGCTCTTGATGACACTTTACCAACCATATCATCTACTTGCTTAGGTGTTATAGGTTTGAAGTTAGTATCATTCTCAAATTTTTTGTTTATCGCACCAGCTATACTTAGAGATGATTGTTTTCCTTTAGTAGTTTTAATACCTTCTTTTCCAATTTTAGCTCTTACTTGACTAGTAAATTCACCTCTTCTGAAAGCAGCATTGTTTCCAATCATGTAGCTTAACGCTTGCTCTGGAGTGTTTACTTTTAATCCAACACCTATTCTATTACTTAACTTAGACAAAATACTTTCAGTTCCGTACTTGTCCTCTAGTTTTAATTCTTTTTCATATGCATAAGATAAACTTTGCATTTCTTTCGTGTACTCATCTTTATAGGTATCACTTCTAGAAGCAAAAGGTAATAAATTACCATCATTGTCCGTTGCATCATCATAGTAAGGAGAATCAGGATTAGTAAGCGCGCCTTCTACTTCGTTATGTAAAGCTACTAAAGATAAATTACTGCTATTAGAAACTGCGTTATATAAACTCTCAGCATATTTATTAAATTGTTCTGGAGTTTCAAAATAAGTATTATCAATAGCATGACCAATTTCATGGTAAGTAACTACTCCAGCTCTTATGTCGCCATTTAACAAAGCATCATCAGCTGCTTTTCTGTCTGTAACTATGTATTGATTGTCAACTATAAAACCATTTCCACCTTCTTCTAAGCCTTCTTTAATACCAGCTACAGCATCAAACGGCAATTTACCTTGCTCTACTAAATCATATAAATAAGAAATTTGATCATCAACTTCTGGTATTTCTATTATCTGTAGATTATTAACGTTTTCTTTAGTTAAAAGCATGTCAGCTTTATAGTCTATATCAGTGCTTGTTGTAATGATTCTATTGTCTTGTGCAAAAAGTTGTTTACCTTTTATTCTATAGAAGTTTTCTTTTTGAGAATCTAATTCACCTTTAGATCTAGGCCCTATGTATTTTTTATCACCTTCTGATTTAACCTCGTTCCATTCTTTTTCTATATTAGGATCTGCCTTAGCTTTGTTGACATAAGATTCGTTTGTTATCCTATGCATCTCATCTATTACAGCAGCTAGTTCTTGTCTTCTATCTAATTTACCGTTCCATTCTGGTGTATTATTGTCTAGATTTTGCCTAGCTTTTTTACCTGCATCACCTAATAACTCTTCTACTCTGTCGTAATTTTTTGGTCCTTCTTTTACAGAATTTATATTGCTTTCTACTGAGTTTAAGTTTTGATCAAATCTTTCAGCTTCTTCTTTAGTTAACTCTGCTTCTTTGTATTTCTCTATTTGTTGTTGAGCTTGCTCAGCCGTCATATCAGGTGTTACACCTGCTTGATCGTACAGAGTATTTTTTAAAACATTTAAACCTACTAAGCTTGTAACTTGATCAGCGCCTAAAGCTATAACATCTACTCCTAAAGAGTTCTGCTCCATGCCTATTTCTATAAGCTTATCTTTTATAGCCACTGTAAATATTTCTCTTTGAGATTCAGTTACACCAGGTCCATTCATTAACGTAACCATTTCTTGTATTTCAGAAGTAGCTTTGTTTATTTTTTCCTTAAAGTCTTTAGTAGATGCCATTTGAGTCATAGCAGATGTAGCTATACCAGATGTGTTAGCCATACCAGCCGTTATAAGAGTTGCTAGGGTTGTATCATCAAACTGTGACCAATCAGCATCTCTTTGTAATATAGCTGCCTCAGATATACCCTGTGTTAAACCGTATATAGTATTCTCTTCTACTAGTTCTCCACCAATTCTTCTAGCTCCTTCACCTATAAATGAACCCCAAGCATTTAAACTAGGTTTATTAAATAAATTAAATATATTTATTACACCTTTACCTTCTACGTCTTTTAAAAACTTAAAAGTGTTACTAGCAGAACCTATATATCGCGTAACACCACCCTCGATTATACCGGTAGCTACAGATGCAGATGCAATTTGAAATGGAGTCATTGATCCCATTGCTATTGTTTTTTCAGCATCTAAAAGACCTTGTGTATAATCAAATTGATCTATTCTTCCGGCTTCCCACATTTTATTTAAAAAGTCTCTTTGATCTTCAGCTGCAGTTAAAAGATCTGCTTGAGTGCTAAGTGTACGATACATGTCAGCACCTGATGTTATACCAAAAGTACTAGCTATAGCCCATTGAGCAGCTGAGGCGCCTAAATTAGCAGCATTACCAGCAGCACCTGTTCCTATCGCTAGAATAATATTAGGAGCTTGTTGAGACAAGGTTCTTAATGAATATAATCCAAATTCACCTTCTCCCCATGCGTCATCGTAAGCTAAAGCTGTTTTGTAGTATTCTTCTTTTCTTTGTAATGCTTTTTGTTCTTCTACAGCCCAATCAGCATTAACTAAAGTTGGTAAAGCTAATACAATACCGTAAGTAGCATCTGTAAAATCTTTAGCTATTAAACTACCTACTCCATATTCTTTAAATATACTAGAAAATTCTGTTAAGCCATTTTTAACAATGTCTCTGCCTTTATCATCTTGACCAACAACAACATTAAGACTGTCTTTATACTGATGCGCGTCAGCCACATGACCTACGTAGTTTTGTACTGTTTTAGCATAATCAGAATCAAGCCTGCCTAATGTTTTTTGTAAATTAAATATATCAAGTTGAGCTTCGTCAAAACCTATTTGTTGCTCCGGTGTTAAATCTCCTGATTTTTTTAAACTAAAAAACAAACTATCATCAACACCAGTTGTTTTTATATAATCAAGCTTAGCGGGCATATCACCTAACTTGTTAACTATTCTTTGTAGCTCACCGTTTATTATAGAGCTTGTTGTATTGTTGTAGTTTTGTATTACTTCTTTGTCAGCTAGTATTTCATCTTTTATTTTGTCATATCCAGCTTGTTGACCTAATTGAGATATTCTAATAAGCTCTCTTTCTCTTCTATCATAACCATACATAATGCTTTCAGCAGCAGTTTGCTTTGCTATAGCTATAGATTCATTACGCTTTGCTTTTATAGAATAATCTACAGCGTTAGACCATAGGTTGTTAGCTTGTAGCTTTTCTTTTAAAAGATCAACGTCTAGTCCTTCAAACATGCTTAAGTTTGCATTATCAAAACCTTGTAGATCTCTAACGTATTGAAGTTGTTGTTCAGGTGTTAAGCTAGTTCTATCACCTTCTTGGTATCCAAATATAGTTAAAACATCCTCTCCTTGCTCTTCAATCTGGTTAGGATTAGAAATACTAAGCATGTATTGTAATGCTTTTCTTTCTAGTTCCGTGAAGTTTAATTTATCAACGTCTTTTAATTTTCCAAATATTTCTGAAAAAGAATCGTAATCAAATAGCTTTTCATCAGGCGTACTGTTTACTTTTTCTATTCTTTCGTTTTCTTCTATACTTAAGTTTTTTAAATGAGAAGAGAACAAAGGATACAACGTACCAAAAGCATCACCTGTTTCTTGTTCCGTGAAACTGTTTGATATGTAATCCTCTATATTGTTTGTTTCACCTTTCTTACCTTTACTAGCTGCATATATTTCTTGGTCTAAAAAATTATCCGTAGCAACAACTTTTCCGTCTTGCATTAATTCATAACCTATAGTTGCACCTAACTCACTTAGTATGGGTTCAAACGTGTAGCCAGTTTTTTCTAGTCTTTCATTAACGTCTTGTGCGTTTATAGCGCCACTATCAAAAGCGTTCATTATATTAGAAAAAGCTCCTTGTTGAGCTGCATCATTAGCTTTCACAGCTTTGTCGTACTCTAGTAATTTATTATAATTCTCGTAAAACTGTTTTTCACCTTTGTCAGAAGGAGGGTTTATATTTAATTCTATGTCCTCGCCATTGGCTCTAAAAGATATAGTGTCGTCTACAATGCTAGAGTTGTTTTTAAAAACAATACCAGGATAGTTTTCTCTTAGAAAACCAATTAGTTCTTCGTCTCCTTTTTCTATTAAAGTTTCAGGTACGTTTTGATCCATACCTGATTGCTTTATTTTTTCCGTAGCTAATTTTATTCTATCTTCCGCGGCAGTAAATTTAGCAGACACTTTACTTAAAGCAACCATTCCACCTCCACCTAGATTTTTACCATTAGCAACTTCTAATTCAGCTAAAGCTTTTCTAGCTTCTTTTAGTTCTTTATATAATTCTTCAGGGTTATATTTTTTTGTGAGTGATTCCAAAGAACCATCTCCCGGCCCTAATCCCATATCGTTGGATGCCATCGGATCTATCGCTACTACACTTGCATCCGTCTCCGTTGCAGCAGCTGGTTGAAAATTTACCTCTTCAACAGTAATGTCGGGTTCATTTCCAGGTGATGTAAAATCATCTCCTAGTTCTTGATAACCTTTCTGTAACATGTATTCAGCTACTGGAATAGTACCTGCTTCTGCTACGATTTGCTCGTATGTTAATATACCCCCAGTTGAGGGATCAAAATAATTCATAAAAATTTATTTTAATTTAATAGCCAAGCCATGCTGAAAATGACCCTTTGTTTTTGTTATCAATGCCTTTTAGCATTGGATTTGTATTGTCTGTTCTCCAAACAGTAGTTTTTACACCATCAACAGTGACAGGTGTAGAAACTTTAGGCAACCAAGTTTGAGTGGCACCATCGAAAATAAGCATTCTTGTTAAATTAGAGCCGTATTGAGCTTTGTTACCTTGGACAGTTGCTGTTGAAGTAGGATCTCCCAATAAGTTTAATTGTTTTGTTCTATAACGACTTATAGTACTGCTATCACCGCCACCTTGTCTTGGGGGTTTTTGCATTGTTTTTGGTTCTGACATTTCAAAATAAGCATATTCACCTACCCTATAACCTACTATTCCTGCTGTATTCATTTCTTCAAGCAGATCCTCGTCTACTAAAATACGCTTCATGTTAAAACCAGGTAATTGATTTAGATGCTCTTTTGCTTCTTCTGCTGTGTATTTTTTATTAGTAATAGGGTTTATTCTATTTTGTAAATCATCTACGCCTTCTGTAGTTGTTAACCCAAACTGCTCTCTCATTTTTCCTAACTCAGCAATTTTTAACCATTCACTCTGTTGTGCTTCACTTAGCATTGCAAACTTATTTATATCAACCTCACCTAAACCCAGACGTTGTTCCATATAAGCTTTTTTCTCACCAGGTGGCAAACCATATAAACCTCTTATTCTTCCTACTAGATCCTCTTGCATGATTGAATCTATTTTCTTAATGTCTATAAACTCTCTAGTTTGAATCATCATCCTGCCATTGTTGCTACTAGTTACTGTTTCAGGAAGATACGTAGAAAAACCTTCAGCTAAATCATTACCATCTAGTATGTTTTGATCTATCATTATTTTTTTATAATCAGTAGATTCTGGAGTTTCTTTTAGTAAATCACCATCCCAATTACTCATGTCTTTTACAAAAGTAAACGTAACCGAATTGTCATCATTTACTTTATACATGTTTGATTGGTCTTTGCCTTTAACCATTTGACTAACACCTTTATTATCGACGTTTATCCCCCATGCCTTAATTATTGGATTATCTTTTGATACTGTATTAACAACAGTTAATATTTGATTTCCATTATCAGCTAATGTTAATTCTTTTTTATCTAATGTTATACCATCTGAGGCCATATTTGATAATGAGAATCCAGCTAACTGACTACCTAATTGTTCTGCAAAAGTATTTCCTTGCCAATATTGTTCTCTACCAGGACCAGGTGTACCTTTAAATGGCTCTATTTGAGCAACATCAGTCATTAATATTCCAGCTGTTTTAGTAGTAGCTCTTAAGTTTCCGTTAGCTTTTGTAATTATTGCATTTAGTTTTTTTCTTTCTTCTTTGTCTACACTTCTAGTTTTTAATATAGTAGCTGCTTCTATAGAACCCATTTTATAGTCTTCATCACCCTCTTGGCCAACTCCATCCATTAATAATGTTTGTATGTTTTGAGCATCTTTTATAATGCTTTGCTCTACGCCAGCGTCTTCAAGAGCTTCTGAAGTTTTTTCTAAATTTTCGTATTGAGATAATGATTGTGCGTTCCACGCTAGATCAATCACTTCTTGTTTCTTGTCAGATATTGCTTTTTGTTCATTTTGAAATTTAACAATTCCTTCAAAAGTATCTACTATAGAAGTACTAACTTGTTGAGCCGCCGCTGCCCAAGCTAAAGCGGATTTATCATTTATTAATTTTGGGTTATCGTATGCACTCATAGTTTTTTGTTTTAATTACCTTTTTGTTCCATCTGCTTTAAACGCAGAAAGTGCAGTGCCGTCTGCCGCTGAACCAAAAGCTCCCGCTACTCCAGCTACACCTGTTATTGCAGAACCCCAAGCCCCAGCTTCTGCAGCAGCAGCGTTAGCCTGTGCCTGTTGGGCGTTGGCCAAAGCACCAGCTTCATATCCTAAGTCAGCATTTGATCTAGCTTCTGACATACTCATTACAAATTGTTGACCAGCTGCTTCACCTGCTTGGATTCTTTGCCCTTCTGATATTTGAGTAGCTTGCATTCTTTGTTCTTCAGCTACTTTCATAGCTTGTAATTGTTGCTCGCCTTGAGCCCTTAACTGTTCATTCTTGGCTTCTTGAGTTTCAATATCTGCAGCAACACCTTTCTTGCTAGCTAAAGCAGCTTGCGCTAATGCAGTTGCACCACCAGCTCCAGCTCCTGTAGATCTTATAGTATCTAAAGTGTTTGCTAAAGCCATATCAGCTTGTTCCATTTTGATCTCAGCAGCTTGCGTTGCTACACCCATATTAGCAAAAGGATTACTCATCATTCCTGATAAGTTTTCAGCTAAACTAGATAAGTCTGTTTGACCAGCATAGGGGTTAGTAATAGGTATACGAGCAGCTTTTATAGCTGCAATTTCGTCTCTTGCGTTCTGGGCGTCTCTACCTGCTTTGTCGCCGGCTTTCTTTGCTTGATTTGCTGAAACAGCACCACCAACTACTGATGCTACTCCTCCTACTACTGCTGCTACTGCTGCCATGTTTCTTAAATTTTTTTAACTATTTCGTGAGATGGATTACTATCCACCGTGTATCCTAATTTTTTATGTTTATCTATAAGGCTTTTACTTCTGCCTATGCTGAGAATCAATTCAAATCCACCTTCAATAGCCCATTTTTCTAATGAATCTATTAATAGCAATATAGAACTTGATCTAGTCTCTTTGTCTTTCTCTTTTGGATTAGATACTATCCATTCCATCCAAGCTATCTTAGAATTAGTACCATATAGAAATCCAGCCACAATTGGTTTACCGTCTTTCTCTATCATAATACCACCTGTTCCATTTTCAGGTAATAAACTTCTACCTAAAGGAACCCAGTCTGGCCAAGATTTCCACCACTCAACTAATACATCATAGTCATCATGAGTTAATCTTCTTGCGTTTAATTCTTTCATATAATTTAATTTAATTTAATAAGATGATTGATTAAAGTTAGATGATACGGCAAATAACTCTAAAGCTTTAGTTTGTGCTATTGGATCTCCGTTTGCATCTAGTGGTGATGAGAATATTACTTGAGAAGTAAACCCTTTCACACCTGTCATTGTTTGACCAAATATAACCTCTCCAGGTTGCAACGCTGACACATTAACTATGTTAGCAAAGTATTTATTTTCTTTCTTTTTAAAGTTATTTGTAAACAAAGAATTTTCTAAATCAGCTAGAGTAGTTGGTAATTGATATATTGATATTTGTAAACCTGTATCTTGATCAGTTACTATGCCATTTTCTGGAATAGTCCAACCGGTACTGCCTTCATAGTTTATTGTTGTGAAATTTTTAACCATTGACGAACTTGGGTTTAAAACCAAAGTAACGTTAGAAGGATAGTCTACACCATAAAATTTAGCTCTATTTGCTGAATCAGAATAATGTTTCCATATTTCACCTTTGTAATACGTATAAAAGTTATTTCTTAAGCTACCAAGTTGATTTGGTTGATAACTAAATCTACTAGTCCAACCTTTAACTGCTTCGTCAAACGTTAGAGTATTAGCATCACCTTTAAAGCTTGTAACATATTGCTTATTGTGCATATCATAACCACCTAGTATAGGGTTTTCACCAACGGTAGATAAATTATCTCTAAAATAATCAACCATACCATACATTGATATCTCTGTTATACCATCTTGAGATAATCTTAATACTAAATTTTTGTTCTTGTCTACAAAGTATTTTCTATAGCCAAACTTAGCAAATGATTCAGGGTTAGTGCTTATACCGTATTCACCTGCATAAGGAACTATACCACCTATAACTACGTTAGAAGCTGCTTGCAGTGCTTGACCTTCTTGAGTGTATATAGCATCTTTGTCTATCAGTGCTTTACTTACTTTTAATTCTTGAAATATAACTAAGTTAGTGTCTTCAGCATATAGTTTTTGTATACTACCTTGAGCTGGATCTAAACTTCTTGTAATAGATTCTGCCACTGAAAATTGATTAGTATTATTAACCCCTGTTCTTGAATTAAAAATACCAGAATATATCATGGTATTAAATCTATTGTTTTGATTAGGATTTTCTTCTACTAAGTAAGCTTTAACGCCTAAATCTACGTTTGTATTATTATACCCTCCTCTTATTCTAGCTTCTTCTGCATACCAGTCACTTACGTCGCTTGAATAAACTCTAGGTATCTCTGTAAATTTTTCTATTTCACCAAATACTAAAACATCAGTAGCTACTAAATTCACCTGTTCTGATAATATTACTTCAAAAGGTGCTGATGTTCCTCCTATAGCAGTTCCTCCAATTAAATAAACTTTATCAGGAAATCCTACAATAGGTGTGCCTGAAGCATTTTTAGCAAAAACTCTTTGTCCATAGCCTATAAATTCATTAGCGCTAGTTATTTGCTGCGTAGCACTATCGGCGGTTTGGTCTATAGTAGCTGTTGTAGATTTAACATCGACTATAGAATCCATCTTCTTTATCCAAAAAGAGTTAAAGTAATTTATTTCTATTGTTGCAGCCATATTATATTATCACTTATTTTTATTATTTATTACAGAAAAGTAGCTGTTCTAGACATAGGAAAAGAAACTTGAGTACTAGATACATTGTTTCCTCCGTCATAGTCTTGAACCAACACTGTTACATCTATTAAGTCACCAGCGGTTCCATAAGAACTTCCAGATGGCAAAGCATAACCAGCAACTAAAGTTCCTTCGGTATTCCATTTGCCTCTAAATATTGGAGTCGTAGGCGCTGTCATGTTCTGTGGTTCTGGTGTTCCAATGTTTTGTAGATTCCAAGTGTTAGATGTGTTTATATAATAACCCCACGTAGGATTAAAAACTCCACCTGGATTACACTGCGTAGTGTTTGCGCATAATCTATCAACTCTATAACCTCCATTAAAAGAATGATATCCACCTGAGCTACCAGCGTCTGGCTCCCAAGGCGTAAGCAAGTTGCTGTCTAAAAAGAATTGCCTAACTGAAATACCGTATTTAGCATGTGCATATACTGTTTGCGTAGAGCTACCACTGGTTAAAGGAGTTATAATACTATCTGCTGCAGAAGCGGTTCCACCAAGCTTTTGTACTATATATGGATAATTAAATAAAGGGGCTTGATTTGCTCCTGTATAAGGACCAAAGTTAGCGTCTTCACTATATAAAGTTACATAGCCCTGATAGTCAGACTGTACGCCACCGTTATTACATCCACAAAAACATTGATTACTTGTTGACCTTTCAACATGTAGTTTTATAAAATACTCACCTGGAAGCTTGTCTCCGTCTATTATTCTATAAGCTGAAGTAGCGCCATTGTTTGTGGCAGTCTGAGGCGCGCCATATGTTACGTTACTAGCAAGCCTATCTTGATTAGAAACGGTAAAATCATAATCTGGCCCATCGCCATTGTTTCCATCTTGAACTAAAACCCAAGGGTTTGGGTTTGGTGTTGTTGCGTTTGCAGCTCTGTGGTATATGTCCCAAGTTGTAACACTGGCAAAGTTTGCTTGCGATTGACAGTTTGTGCAAGTTAATTGATTTTCAATCTCTACTTGTAATAAAAGCATACCAGAATCAAAAGCAACTGGGGTAGAATTACTAACCGCGCTTCCAGATACTGTTTCAATTGCAGAAAGAGAAGTATGAACATTACCTATTAAACTAGCATTATCATATGTAACCGTTCCACCATCTGGCGCTTGTGATTGATAAAGAGCTGGATTGCTAAATCCATTTTGTCTAGGGCCTAAATAGTAACCACCTATCATATTAGAACATCCAGAAACACCATTAAGCACAGTGCATCCAGATGGAACGTCAGGAGTTGATGAACAAACACCCGCGGCGGTATTTCGAGGCTCTTGAGCCCATATACCTTGACTCATAAACAGACCTTGATAATGCTCAGGAATCATATCTGGACCTACAGTTATAATAACTTGGCACGTAGCTGTCTTACTGTTAAAATTAGGATCTGCACTACTTGTTAGCGCAACGCCTGCATTAACAGCATCTTTTACTTGAACTGTTAAAGTATAAACACCTAAAGGAACTAACTCATTTCCAGGAGGAGTTCCTAGTACTTGGCTCAATGTTAATACTCCTGTTATGCTATTTATTATAAAATAACTATTAGCGTTTCCATTTGTTATAGACCACTCTAAATCGTTTTCTTCAGAAGCAGTAAGAGTTGTTCCGTTTACGCCATTGAAATCAATAACAGTATCGGTACTAGTTTGACCAACAACAGTTGTATAATCGCTGCAGTTTGCTAAAGAAAAAGATGGCACAATGTTTTGTAATCTTCCATTAAAAGATCTACTTGTTACAACGCTATTATAAGTTATAGCTAAAGTAAAAGTAAAGTTTTCTATTGACTCGGCACTATTTAAAAACACATGGTTAGTGTTTATAAATTTAATTCTATATCCACCTGGTTCATCAACACTGGTAGTTGGTACTTGTTGTAATTCAAAAGAACCAGAAACATTTGTTCCAGCTCCATTAACAACGGTCATTGTAGACGTTGTAGTAGTTAAATTAACACCTGTATTGTTTATAGGATAAAATATATCTGTTATCCAAGGAGAATTAGGATCACCTGTTACGCCTGTTAATATTAAATCATCAGTGCCGTCAAAGTTTTGATTCTCTTTAAACTTAAAACCTAATGAACTAAAGCCAGTTGGGTTGTCTGATCCAGCTTCAACATCTTGGTTAATATCTGATATATAATTCCAGCCAGTCGTGCTTTCCCAGAATATATCTAATAAAGAATCTACAGGTGCAGTTTCATATATGCTCAACCAAGGTACCATATCTTCAGGCATAGCCCCAAGTTTTTTATTTGTTGAGAATCTAGCTACTATAGGATTGGTTTCTAGCTGATAAAAGTTTCTAGCAGCACTACCGTTAAAGTTATCCACAGAGTACTGATAAAAACCTAAGTCATCTGCTGTACCTATAGTAGATGCTATATCTGCTTTGTTAGCAGGATAATACTGAACATTGTCTCCGTATTCTATAATTAAATTATTTGTACCTGAATTTATAGCTCCACCTGGGCTATAATTAACCGTTGTAATATTAGTAGTGCTATCATATGAAACACTAGTTATTACAGTTGCGTTTGAAAATCTTTCAGGGTATTGATAGTATTGGTCTGGAACACCTGGAAGTGGTCTACTACACACTTGCTCTGACCCGCCATTAAATTCACATTTTGCCATTAACAAAGCCATACCAGCTTCAAGAGGTTGCTCTTTACCTGTACACGCCCCCGTTGGGCAAAACACACTTGGGTTTGTTGTAGGATTATTTGTTCCTGGAAAAGTTATTTGATTACTAGAATCAACTCCACCTGGACTTCCTATCCATGAGAAACCTGTTATAGAAAATTTTTCGGCAACATTGTTAACTCTACCGTATAATTCTACACTACTTCTATATTGTTTTTGATCTGGACCTACTTCACTTAAATCTCTAGGTATTTTATTTATGTTATCATTTAATAACACTGAATGAGCCGTATTGTTTAATTCACCACCTGGAAAAAGTATTTGATTAATTCCGTTTTCTAATTCAGCGTAAGACGTGTCTGAAGCAGAGTCTACAACGTAGTTAACCTGAGAACCTTGAGTCATCTCATCAGGATAACCATCTAAAAATCCTGGTAAATAAGCATTGTAATAATCTTGTTCTCTTTGTTTGACTACAATTTTATAAGAATACCAGCCTAGTGGATTTATAGAATAAGCATACTTAGTATCTTCATCTGTATTTTCTAAAAGATATAAATAATAAGAATTTGGTCTATCTAAGGTAGTTATAGTTGTTACTCCACCTGCGCTAGATATGCTTGTTATTTTAGTATAGTCTACAAATTCACCTCTTAGATAATCATCAGTTGTAGGTAGTGTTCCTGTTACGGGTGTAGAGAATTTTAACTTCCAGTCTAAAGCTGTATTATCGTATTGTATTACATCGTTGTTTCCATCAGCAACAACCCAGCTAGCTCTTGGTTCTCCATATAAACCAGGTGCTCCAGTTGCTAAATTTCTATCTGTTTGACCAACAGTGAAATTACCTATTGTTTGATTCAACAAAACCAAAGCAGCATCTCCAAACCATGTTTTAACATCTAAAGAATCGTTCTCATCATAGTAAGGATGGAAAACAGTAGAACCTCCAAAAAGTGTTGCTCCGCCTGAAGTTGATGTTGTATCATACTCTGATAATATAACTGACGATTGTCTACCAAATTTATCTGCTAAAACCCAACCTATTTGATAAGTTCTGTTTTGTTTTAAAGTAGAGTTAGGGTATTCAACAAAAGAACTATATAAGTCTAATTTTTTTTGTACTGTACAGTTATAGTCTAAAGTTTCATAAGGAGTGTGCTTATCTCTAAAGTTACCATATATAACTCTATTACCAGCTATTTCTTGAGACAAAGCTCTTACAGGAACCTTGTCGAATACCCTAGTAGTTTGACCTTCTGTTAATGTTTTATAGGGTTTTTCTGATTGATATTCATATACGTATATGTTATCTACCATTTCTGAAGCCATAGTAGTTCCTGTTATAGTTTTTAAAACCTTAACAACTAAACCATTTGATTCTTTATATAGAATATCTATGTTTCTTATTTTATACTCTGTAAGTATATTCTTAGAAGTACTACCACCACTACCAACAACAGATCCAACGTCTGGCATTGAGATTCGTAGTTTTATATTATTTACATTGTTTTCAAACCATTTTATAACACTACTTTCGTATGCTTCGTTTTCATCACCATTTAAGAAGAAACCAAAATGCTGAGGTATAAATGCTATTTGAGTAAACGGAGACATTAAAGAATATTCACCATCATCGTACTGAAACCTATAAGCAAATCTAACGTACTTATCTTCAAGATAACTAGGATCACCTGGCCAAGAAGAATCACCGCTTTCATCTGTCATTGTTGTTTCTAAAAATCTAAGAGCCTGACCAACAACTATAGTTATAGCAGGTTGTGCGTTTATTGTTACGGTTGCTGTAGCTGCGTCTATAGCTGTAACTTTTATAAATTCAGAACCTAATATTGTTTGACTTGCTACATTGTCTTTAGCGTTAGATACAACCGTCATACCTACTGAAATACCTACTACGGTACTAAGTCTAATTACGGTTGGGCTAGAAACAGTGGTAACAACAGCGTCAACTTCTTTATAAAGCTGCGGAGCTAACTGTGGCATGTATTTAGCAACAGATATTTGATGCTCTTCTTTGTAGTAATTGGCGTCGCCTAAAGCAGTTGTAACGTTTATTTTTCTAGGTTGATTTCTATTGTCAGTCCAGAATAATAAGTCTTCAACTAAATTTATACCTGTTATTTGCCAACATTTATTTTTTGCAAAATTCAAAAACTTGCCTTCAATTAACGTATCGTAATTACCTGTATTAAAATCGTATACAGTTATTTTCATTTCTACAACTTGACTATCTGTAGGATATGTTATACTAGTGCAATTAGATGTAGGGTCGCTATAATCGGTTAGTATTTGAAATATTCTATTATTAACTTCATCTTCAAATTTTCCTATACATACTAGACTAGAGTTTGATTGAGCAGTACCAGCAATTAATGAATTACCTTTTATATTCTCTAATGATCCTACATCGTTATCTTCTGATCTACCAACAGATATGTTCAGAGCATCTCTATATTCACCATTAGGCAATATTCTATCGTCAAGATCTTTATTCATCTTGGACTTTAAAAAAGTATTTTTAACTTCTGCCATTTTTTAGTTTTTAATCCATTTAGATTTACCGCGCATCACTTGAACTATCTCATCTAACTTAACATTTGACAACCTAATTTTAGCATTTCGCAGTTTAGAACTTTTATCTTTTTTTAATCTTTGTACCAAGTACTCTTGCTGACCGGCTCTAGTAGATATTATACCATGTAGTATGTAAGCATACATAGCCTCTTCTGCTAGCTTTGGTAGCTTAGTATCTAGGTCTGTAGCTAAGCCATCTGATACATACTCTAAAACTATTAGTTTTCCTTTCAAGTTACTAGAAAAAGAAACTTTACCTTCTCTTTCATTCATATTAAACCAGCCGTTTGTTTGAGAAAACTGTGGATCCATCCCATACATTTGACCTTGGCTCGCGCCAAACCACGCGCTTGGATTGTCCCAGTTGTATGCCCAAATATCATTAGTAAAGTCTTGCATTGTCCAACTACCGTTTATTAAAGAATCGTTAGCTTCGTGCCATCTTTCTTGAGTAATTGAAGTACCTTCCACGTCGTTACCAAAATTATCTTGAGTTGGTATACCAGCTGAATCTTGCAACTGTGTATTGTAAGGACTGATAGTTAAGTTGTTTGCTGGATATAATGGTCTTTTAACTCCAAAGTTATCTATGAAAGACATCTTAACATAATTAACATAGTCTTGAGGTAGCACTAATGTTAAACCATCTGGTATTGTTAATTCAGAAGATTTTATACTTTTTAAAGTATCATAGCTAAATTCTTGCATTCCACGTTTTGCATGAAATATAACATCAGTTCTTTTTGAGTCTGGTAAAAGTTTTCCTTGCCCTATGTATCCTACTAAGAAATTGTTTACAATATCATTTAGTTTTATATATTGATAACTACCGTAATTATCTTCAGTTGTTTGGCCATAAGCTTTTTCCGCTTGTGTTGTAGCGTATTTACCGCCTGTTAGTATTTTTAACTGAACAACTATATACAAGCCATTAGCCGGAGCTAAACCATTAGGAAATACTATTGAATTATTAACAACAGAAAAACTAGTAAGATATTCTGAAAAAGTACCTGGTATACCCTGGGTACTAGTATATACCTTAAAATTATTTAAAGAATAATCAGCAGTGTTTGAATCCCAGTTACCTAAAAAAAGATCTGTGTTAAACGTAGTTAGAAATGAAAGCTTGGCACCATCGCCTCTAAAACCTTGAGCGCCTTCAAAATATTGTTGCCCAGTCTCTGTTATTAATCCATCATTTGGAGGTTGTATAGCCATTGCTTATTGTTTTTCGTTTTGATTATCTATAGCTACTTGTTGCCCAGCGCTTTGTATCAACTGCGGGTCTTTAACAATAACACCAGCATACATAAGAATCCTAAGTACGACCTCGGTCTGTTCCACTGGATGCAGTTCAAAATTAACTGACCCACCTGCGTTGTAAATGTATTGAAAATTAGGGGCTATAGCTGTAAAATCCCATACAGGATTTAATGGTTTTCTTAAATAAGTACAAGATATGTCCCCCGTCTTATTTATAGTTGTAGGATAAACATATATCTGTCTATCTTTATATTTATATACTGGAAAAGTAGTAGATGGTTTAGTTATTGGCGAAAGATTTAATTCAAACAACTCATTTGGTTGAACGTACTGAACAGGGTGTTCATCTTTGTATACTACAGTGCCTATTTTATAGAAATCAAATTCATTTACTGTTAGTATTAAATTTCTTCCAGCTACCGGTTGATTTATTAAAGATAAAGTTGTTCCTGATATCGTCCAATCTATAAACTCAGCCAAAGATATTTGATTACCATTAGCGTCTTCTAGTGTAACACTAGGTTGACCAGCGTCTAGTTCGCTAGCAGTTATGCTTGTTATAACATACTGTTGAGCTACTGTAGTTGTAAATGTTTGAGATGTTGTTGCACCGGATATTGTTGGGGTGCTAAAATACGGGCCAACGTAAGGACACGTTCCCGATTCTTGAAAGATTGCTATCTTTTCTTGAGTATTTTTAACACGATCGCTATATTCGCTATCGTTGTCTGGCACACGTAGTTGTTGATTTAGATCTTCAAAGTAAGATTCAAATATCTCAAGCTGTACTTGTGTAGATATCTTGTTAAATTCATCAGGAGTTAAATACCCTCTTTGTTCTTTATTTAAGATAAGTAGAACCGTTTGATAAACTTGGTTTACGTTTATTGCCATTTTATTTTGTTTGTTTTAATAATTAGGTGACCACGCAAGTGATCACCCATTATCATAATCACCTGTTATTTCATTTTTTTATCTATAGATTTATAGACTTCTACACCTTCATCTGTTTTTAAATATGCAGCGAAAGCTGAAAAAGGATTTTCATCAAAAGGAACATTCATAAGTTTTCTTCCATTTGAAGCCCACGTTATAGTTCTTTGATCTTGAGATAAAGAAATTATACCTAATTCTGATGCTCTTAAAGCAAAATTTCTAAGTTGAACGTTTTCATCTGATGCTAATTCTATAAACAATCTAGGGTTGTGTTTAGCAAATATAAGTAAATCTCTTTTAAGCTCCTTAGAACTCATGTCGTTTACTTTAGATCCAATCTCTACCCTCATAATAGCTTCTGCGTGATCAATGTCTATTTCTCTAGCAGCAATTAAAGCGTCTATTTCATAGTTTAAATCTTCTAATTGATCAACAGCTATAGCTTGTGGTTTGTGTTCTTGATATTTTATGTTTAATAAAGGGTGATACAGAGATAAAAGATGCTGTAAAGCTTGTTCTTCTTTAGGAACTGTTAACGTTCCATCTCTAAATGTTATATGACCCATAGTAGCCTCACCTTTCTGCTCATCAACAAATACAGACGCTTGATTTGTAGCGTACCTTAATTCTTTTTGAGTTCCTGTTTCTTTATCAAACCATAGTAAAGGATGCTTTTTAGTATGCTTACCAGGTATCGTTAAAGTTAACGGTGAAGTTTTGTCTCTTAAAAAATATGTTCTATTTTTTATTTCCCAACCCGTAGGTTTTAATTGTGTTTCTTTTTTTGACATAATATAATAAAATTAAATAATTTAATAAGAGTAATAATTACCCCCGTTGATATAACGAGGGTAAGAATTACATTAATTTACTCTAGATTCCTTTGAATAATACAAAGTTATTAGCAGCTTGAGTTACTAAACATCTTTCAGATAAGAAGTTTACTTCCATTGCATCTAATGTAGAAGTGAATGCACCACCAACAGAACCTGTTAGCCATGATTTCATTCTTCTGTCATCTGCTTGAGAAGCTCTGTATCTTACATGTAAGAAAGGACGTCTAATGTTTGTACCTAAAATTTGGTCATAAACAGTAGAAGTACCTGCAGGAACTAATACTCCTTCAATAGAAGCAGGTCCAGTCATCGCACCACGCGTAGAAGCGTCGTTTAAGTATTTCCAGTCTGTTTTATAGAAATCATAAGAACCTCTTCTAAATCCTGAGAATCCAAGATTTAAAGCCATTTCTTCTGAATTTTCAAATAAACCAAAAGCAGTTCCACCAGCGTATCCTCCAGAGATAGAAGCTAACATATCATCAAAATCAAGAGCAGTATTTCTGTTCAAGAATAACATGTTTTCTTCAATAGCTCCCTGAGTATCTAAGTTCTTAAGAATAGCATCGAAAGAATCGATACCAGCAGCAGCAGTAAATCCTACTTCTACGTTTCCACGAGCTTGAATAGCAGCGAATAAACCTTCAGTACCAATGATACCTGCACCAACAGCTCCAGCGATAGGAGATGCGGCATTTTTAAGTTCACCTTCAACCATTGACATTTCTAAGTAATCTTCAAAACGTAATCTTGTTTCAGACTCAGCTTTTAAGTACCATAAGTATCCTCCAGTTCCGTCTTCAGTAGCAACTTCTACCCAACCGATCTGAGCAGTGTCAGAACCGTTAATAGAGTATTGACTTCTTACGATAATAGGATTGTTGCTAAAAGTACTAAATGCAGGATTCACAGTAACCATAGGGTTAGCAGCAGCGATAACGTTAGCTCCAGCCGCAGCGCCAACAGCACTTTGTCCTTTTTGATAATCAGAACCATAAACAAATATTTTTACAGTACCAACAAGCCCAGCTCCAGAAGCTCCTACTGCTTGTAAATCTGTAAACGCATAAGGTTGTACTGATACAATACCTGTAGCAGTTTGAGAAGCATTAACAAATGCTTTTACTTCACCACCAAAGTCATCCATAATAACTACTGTTGAAGCAGGCGAGATAACGTTAGTTACCGCGATTGTTCCACCAGCTGTTACATCGATATCTAATCCGTTTGCAGCTATAGTACAATTATCATATGATATATGTAGTCTGTTTTGTTCCGACCAAATTACTTGATCAGATGTCATTGGCATTTCAGCGCCAACCATTCTTAAGAAACCTGATAACGTTCTGTTACCATATCTTTCTACTTCAGCTTCGTAAAGCTCTGGTAAGTATTGCTGAGCAAAGTTACCACCAGCAGCACCATCAAATTGAAGATAGTTTTGCTGTAAAATTTGTTGAGTTTGAGAAGGTAAAATTGTCCCAAACTGTGGGGATAAAGCCATAATTTTTAATTTTTAATTAGTTAAATTTTTTTGTTCGTATTTTAAGTTTTGATGAATCTAATCCGCTAATCGATTTTACTTTCATTCCCCCTATAAAAACTTCACCGGCAGCTTGCCTAGGTTTGTCTGATGTAGGGTTTTTGGAATTAGTGATAACATTTTTAATACCATCAGCTCTTCCTTGTTCGTAAAAATGATGAGCTATTTTATCAGAGTTCATCGCAGCATACATTGCTTTATGATACCCTGCTGGATCAACCATATTTCCGTCTTTATCTAAATATTTACTGACGAAATTTTGAACATCCACCTGGGTTTCAGCAACTTTATCTGGATTTTTAACGCCGTATCTAAATTTTTTTTCTCCAACATTAAAATCAAAACCTTTGAAATCTTGGTTGAATAGTTTTTTAGTACGATCTCTAAAATCACCATGTTGTTGTTGCGCTTTTTCTTGCTGCGCCTTATATTGGTCGTAAAAGCTTAATGCTTGTTGTTGTTCTTGAGTTACGCCTGGTCTCAACTTGATCTCATCGTAATACTTACTCTTAGAACCTTCTAAGTATTGTTTTGCTTTTGCAACTTCTTCTTTAAACGCGAGTTTCTTTTTACGGATCTCACGTTCTTCATCTACATCTTCGTCAAACTTAAAATTGTCTTCCATAAGGAAAGCGATTTCATCTAGTTCTAAGTGTGGTTTAGATTTAAGATAATATTCTTTTAACACCTCTGAGCTATTTAGCTTAGAGTAGTCTTTGTTTAATGCTACGTAGTCTTGTAGTGATCCACCTGTTTCTTCCATGAAAGTAACAAGTTTTTCTACATTTTCAGGTAAAGCTTTTCCTAGAACCTCTTTATCTCTAATAGCTTCTTTTACTTCTTGCTTGACCTCTTTGACTTCTTCATCGGTTATTTCTTGGATTGGAGAGACTTCTTCAACAATCGCGCTGGGCTCTTGTATTTGTTTGTCCACTTCAACCAAATCTCCGGTTTGTTTATTTTCAGGAATTTCTCCTGTTTCTCCGATACGAATGGCATTGTTGTCTTCTTCTTTTTTGATTAATTCACTAGGAACTTTAACCTTTATAAGTTCTGGAGTAATATCTCCAGTAGCTTCTGGTTTAGTTAAGTCTACTTTAACTGGATCGTTTCCACTTAAGTGTCCAAGTTTTTTAGGAGTTTTCTTTTTAATTTTAAACTCACCTTCCTGCTTAACAGGTTCATTTGTTTTTGTTTCTTCTGACATGATAAAATATTATATAATTAATTAAATCTTAGGCATCAACTCTTCTATGTTGAATCCAAGTTCACTTCCTCCTGAGGTTTCAAAATCTACAGGGTTAGAATCGTTTTGACGTTGTTGAATTAATTTACTCTGTTGAGTACCTTGCATCTTTAACCTCTTGTCTTTTCGATCTTCTATTTCACTTTCTTTAGAACCTTCTGCTCCAGTCTTTATTTGTGCTAGCTGCATTTGATATCCAAATTCTTGCTGCATTAATTGAGCTTTTATTTGCATCTCTGTTTGCATTCTTTGCATTTCAAATTGAGACTTAGCTTGTTCTATGCTAACTTTTTGAGAAGTTAAAGCTTGTTGCTTTTGTGTTTCCACTAATGCTGTTTGCTCTACTGTTTTTGATTGAGCCTCTCCTTGAGCAGCTATCATTGCTTTTTGTTGAGCTTGCTCTCTTTCTATTTTCTTTTTACGTCTTTGCTTTAATAGTTGATTAGCAAGTTTAAGATTTTTTATTTGACGTATATCTATAGCGTCTTCTAAGTCTATTCCACCTGATTGTAAAGCTATTTGTATGTTTTGCTCTAAGGCTGCTTTTTCTTCATCATCAGGTTCTAATTCTAGGAATATACCAAAATCATGTAAGTTTAAATTTGATATTTCTCTAAGAGTTTCTACATTGTATACAGATATACCTTCTATTAAAGCGTTTGCTGTTAAAGGAAATCTTAATACATCTGCTATTTTTAAAGAAATATTTTCACATATTCTTAAAGCAATATATAAACTACCTTGATTTATATGCTTAGTAGCTATGTTTGATTGATTAGCAGCCATTTTTGCAAGACCAACTAAAGCGTCTTTGTCTGGTAAGCTGCCATCTCTAGCTTCGTTAAGCCCTGTTACATCACGTATCATTTGTAGGTAGTATTGATACGTTTGAATTAAAGCGGCTAGTTTTTGACCACTAGCTGATGATTGTAATTCTTGTATTGGAATTCTACCTCTATTAGGATCTCCATCTTGAGTAAGTGATCTACCAACTATAGAACCTGTTTGGAAATACATGTTTAACGCTTCTGCTGGATTATAGTTTGTTCCATTGCCTAGATCAACCTCAGCTAATCCGTCCATATCTAAAAATACTCCATCTGGAACCATTCTAGATAACACCTGCTGCATTTTTAAGTGTGTCAACTGTATCATGTCTGCAAAACCTGTACACCTGCTTACAATGGATTCTATTTTACCTTTGTACATTCTAGGCGCAACAATAGCATAGTTCATTTCTACCTTAGTAGTGTCTGCTGCTGGTCTAGTCATGTTCTCTGCTAATTGCCACTTAAGCATAGTGTTTGTTCCTAGCACCTTAGCGCCAGTGTATAAAACTTCTATTGACCTGCTTACTCTTTCAAACCCATCATTAGGTGGAGGGTTAAATTCGTCTGTTTTTTCTATAATTTTTTCTAAACCGTTTTCAGTTGTTTTTAACTTAAAAACTTGGTTCATATAAGTTTTGTATTCAAAATACATAACCTGAACAGTGTTGTTGTCGTAGTTACCCCAGCCAGTTATATATTGTTTGTTGCCAGGCATTTCTTGAATTCTTTGTAATTCTTCTTCTGAAATATCTGGAAATTGTTTTTTTAATTCAGGTATAGTTATAGACTTTACTTCACCTACATAGTATATGTCTTGAAAATTAGGGTCTTCAGTGTAAGAGTAAATTAAATAAGCTGGATCAACGTAATCTAAAGTTATACCATTTGCTGTATTAAAACTTGTTTTAGCACAAGAAATACCACAAACTACTAAGTCTTCGTTTAATCTACGCTTAGTTAATTCCCATTTATTTTTAGCTAGTGTAGTTGTTATAGCTTCTTCCTCTGCAATCTCTATTGATTGTTTATAACTTAACTGTAAGTGTAATTCTAATTCCTCTTGAGTTCTAGGTATTTCGTCTGGAGGTAATGAGCTTCTCTGTAGATCTATACCTAAAGTCTGTTGAGCTGCTTGCATTTGTTCTCTAGCAAACATATCCTCAGCAACAGCAGTTGCGTACATGGTTCTTTTCTTTACAGACTCTGGGTCTTGAGAGTAAGCTTTAATATCATACTCTTTACTAGATATGCCATTAACGACTATGTCTACAAACTTAGATAAAATAGGCACTGGCTTCCAGTCTAGATTTAAGTAGCTTAAGTCACCGTTGATAGATAACTCGTCTTTGTATTTTTGAACAGGTTGCTCTCCTCTAGCGTATAATCTTAAATGATGAAAATTATTAAAACTAGTAAGATATCTATTACCATTAGTTCTTCCTTGATTAAACCATTCTGTCTCAATAGCCTGTGCTACCTGCGAACCATATTCCCACGAAGCTTTTTCTGCATCCGGTACTACCTGACTTGGAAAGGCGCTATTTGAGTTAGTATACATTTTCATTTATTCAATTATTTTTGATATTGTTCCTTTGTTATTGTATCTTTTAAAACCTAGATCATAGCTTTTTACTACGTTCATTGGTATTGGTCTGTATTTGTTTTTATTACAAGCCATTAAAGCGAGTCCAGAGCTTATAGAAGCATCATGCTTTGTTCTGTTGTTAATATTAAACTTAGACCAATCGTCTAAAGTTCTCTGAAGATACACGTCTCCGTAGTCTCCGTTTGATTTTAATCCTACAAAATCTTCTATATAAGATTCTATAGCTGCTGCATGAGCTTGTTTTATATCTTCACTTGAATTAGGTATTCCACCTATTTCTCTTTCTGTTACAGATAACTTTAATTTATCTGGTCTGTTCATAGCGTAACCTCTATACCCTCTTCTTTTAAAGTGATATAGTAATCTAGGTTTATTGTTTTCTGCTAGTATTGGCATACTATAAAATACACAAGCCATTAACACATCTTCAAAAAACATTTCGGCTGTTTGAGGTCTAGCTATATATTCTAAAAAGAAATGATTAGCTGGATGATTCTCCATACTAAACTTAGTTAAACCATGAAGAGAACCATTAGAACCTCTACCGTCTACTGTTCCAGATATATCGTATGGATCACAACCAAAAGCACCCATGTGATCATTTGCTGGATATTTTACACCTCTTTTTATTATAATTTGATTTTGCTGATTTATGTCAGGCACCCAAGTTATATAGAATTTTCCATTAGTATTAGGTGCAAATATTACTTTAGTGTCTTTTATTCCACCTTCCCACATAAAATTACCTCTTGTGACTAGTTTTGTTTTACCAACATCACCGTTGTAATCTATTTGTTCGTATATCTTAGTTAGATTAAACAAAGAGGATTTGGCTTCATCTCTGAAAGCATGTTCTTCAGTTCTTGGAAATTGTCTATAAAATTCATTTAAAGCGTCTTGATCGCCTTTTAATCCGTCAACTTCGTTTTGCCAGTACTCTATAACACCTTGTTTTATTTTAACACCATGCGGATCTTCTGCTGGTTCAATTGGTGTGTCGAATACAGGTACGCCATAAGAATCAATGTATCCTTCGTAGTTCCATTCCATAGGTATGAACAAAGAATATAGTCCTGAGCGAGTCTGTCCATTGGCGTTTCTCTCTTTGACGTTTGAATCATAGTATAATTTTTTATAATTATCTCCTCCTTTATCTAAAGCGTTTGATGTTGATCCCATCATACACTTACCAATAATTCTTGATCCTAGTCTAAGGGTGGTTTTCGTAACACGCCAGTTGTTGAGGATGTTGTTGGGCCTTTCCCACTTCCCCGATTCATCGTGGACGAGGAGTTTGAGCTTCTCCCCATCGTAGGCATTATCGCCGGTGTTCTTCCAGTCGATGGTGGTGTCCAAACCGGTAATTTCTTTATGGGTTTCGTTGGCTTCCAGTTTTCTACGGGTAAATTTGGAGGCAGGGACTCTGTAGGCAAGCTCGGTCTTGGGCCTGTCCATTCCGTCCTGTATCGGTTTGAAAAAGAAGGGATAGTTGACGGAAATTGGTACCACCTTATCTGTGAACATAGTCTTAGCATCGGCACCAGATTTGGACAATATTCCGTACCGTGAATCCGTTGATATCGTAGCAAGGTTGACCGATTCAGCTGAGGACATAAATGAAAAGCCTGACCTACGGTTTTTAAGATAACACATTCCATAACACCTGTTGTCTGCTTTTGAAGCTTCCCAAAAGATGAAGAATAATCTATTCGCTTCCCTAAAGTCTGGTTTGCCAACATCAATTTTGGACCACTGCAGGTACATATAGTGAGTGCCAGTAATATAAGTAGGGTTGTTTTTATTAATGAACCAAAAACCTTCTTCTCTATGCACAAACTCTTTATCGATGTAATCATACCATTGTTCTTTAAAATCAGCTGGATAATCTTCCCAGTCAAATATTGTTTTTATCTTTTTAAAAGCTAGTGGTAGTTGTTTTCTTTCCCATTTATTATTACCTAGATTTTCAACCTCTTTAGGTTGTTCTGGTAAAGCTATTTTTAGGTTTTGAATTTCATATATTTCCCCTACTTTCCCTGTCTTAGATATAACAACCACATCATGGTCTTCATTATATCCATATTCCCACTTATTATACCTATTCATTCGTTTAAGAATCTTAGGTTTAATATGGTTTTTTAATACTCTATATAGATCTTGTTGATACATTATTTCTTAGATCTTCCTTCAGCAAAACCCCTAAAAGACTTTTCTTCTTTTGCCTCTTTTGGTGTTTCGTTTATAATGTTTTCTTCTTCTTGTATTCTTTGTAGTATTTCAAAAGCATCAAATATAGCTAGCTTTTTTGTAGCCGCAGCGTTTTTTAGTCTATCAGCAGATATGTCAGGGCCAAAATCTATAATGGGCTCCTTAGCGACTTTAATTAACTCTTTAACCGCTATTTGCCCAGCTTGGATTATACTCTCTTTGGTTTTCTTTACTTCCATATTTAATTACAATATCATTTGATTTCATACAATATAAACGCTCTTCATCTACCACGAAATCATATTCTCCGTAAGGAGTATACCCAACGCAGTCTCCCTCGTTTATTCCTAGCTCTTCTAATGAGCTATTACCTATTTTTAGTATACCAATAAGCTTTTGCTCTTTATCCGTTGTAAGTGTGTCTTTAGATTCTAAGGGTTTTATAAAGCATCTATCATTTACTGATCTCCACTTGTTACCAGAATCATAAAGATATATTTGATCTAAAGTACAAAAATAAGTATTATCTTTAAAATAAGATCTAGATTTTTTCTTTACACCTCTTACATCATAAAAAGTTCTAAACACATTATGGTGTATTAATATTAAGTCACCTTTCTTTATAGGTGTTTTGTAGGCTAGCGGTGTTTCTACTACCTTTGCTACATTGTTTATAAACTTGTAGTTTTCTATCTTAGTATTCAACACAAGTTCTTTACCACCTATATTTTTTTTGTTATTATAAGTTTCACCTAATGGTTCAATTATAAAATCATAAACACTTTTCATTAATATTCTAAATCATACTCAATAGATATAGCCATGTTAGAGTTAAATCTCTTCCACGGCAATACCTCATTGTTTTTTTTAATGTGTATGTTATAAGAATTACTTTCTAGGTCATATGTTATATAAGCGATTTCATGACCACCATAGACAACCTGTCCAACTGAATAGTGCATAGCATCGTTTTTATAATCCGAACCTATACTTATCTTTCTTATTACATTGTCCATTATTCCTCAGATTTAACAACTGATAAATCACTATCATCATCTTTTTTTATGTCTTCGTAAGAACCGTCTGATATGTTTATGTTTACGTTTCCATATTTTTCTTCAAGAACTTTCTTAGACTCTTCTATTTTTTTAGATAATTCATCGTAGTGCGTGAATAAAAGATGTTTTCTAACATCTGCTAGACCTAACTGCTCTACTATTTGTTGGTAATTTTTTTGCTGTTCTTGAATTAATTTTAATTCTTCTGCGTTTACTTTTTTAATCTCTTCTTTTTTTGCCATTTTAATTTAATTTAATTGTTTGTTTACTCTAGTGTATAATATATACATATTTGAATCACCTTTAAACTGTCTAGATAAAGTATTCGGGTCAATTAAAACATATGTTGATTCAACTGTATGCCCATTTTCTTTGTTTGTATGAGTTGTTACAACTTTGTATTTATCTTGGAATTTTATATCCTCCATAAAAACCTTATTTTTCTCATAACTAATACTATGGATGGTTTTAACTTTATTAATTTTATAGTTATCATCAACCGTTATAATACAATTATAAGATGTTTCATTTGGATTTGGTTTCCATTCGCCTTCTAATAGTGATGTTTCCATTTGCGCGGATAAAAAACTACTAAACAACAACAAAAACATTAATATTGTTTTTTTCATTTGATTTTATTTAATTTGATTATTACTCTTACTATTTATTATTACTTATAGATTTGAATTTTTCCACACCTCGTGATCCAAAATAAGCTATATAAACAGTTGTAAGCAATTGCTTTAATAATCCAATCCATTCTTGCTCTACAGTAAAAGATATCTCGTGATGACTATCAACCCATATAAAAGCTATAGCCATAAAAGATAAGAATATTAAAGCCATAGGTCTAGTGTTTTTAGAAAGCCATGAATCTGATTTCATATCGCTTTCCCACCGCCTTGTTATTTGGGCCTCTGCGTCATTATTAGCCTTCTCCATTATTTCTTGGATTTGCTTTTTAATTAGCAGTTTTTCTTCTTCCGTGGTAGTAAGCTTATCGATGACGTTACCAACCTCTTTGATAACGCCACCCGTAAGCCATTGAATTAATTTTTTCACCTATAGATAATCTTCCGACGTGAAAACACCACCTTCAGTCCCCGCTTCTGGACCTGTTCTATAATGAGCTGCCCTTGGAAACATTTTCTCTGCTTCCGATCTTCCTACTGTTGATTCTATGTCTTTTCTAGCCTGAAAATTAGCAATCCTAGTTATTTTATTACCTTGCTCTACACGTAGAGGTTTTTTACCATCTCTGGTTACTAATTTTCTTTGCTTGTTTGATAAATTTGCTGAATCTTGTTTAACTGCGATTATTTTTTTTAGTCTTTCTGCTTCTCTTTTTGAACGCGCATTTGCCTTTTGTTCTTCTCCTGATAAAATAACGTCATTTTTGGTTTTATTGCCAATAACTACAGTTTCTTCTTTAACCTCTGAATTTGTGGAATTTTTATTTGTGCTTGTTGAAGTAGAATTGTTTTTCTTCTTTTTTTCCGCCAACATTTGTTTGTACTTTACTGGATTATTTTTTATCCATGCCTTTTGCTTTGCTCTTTCTGCAGGGTCAGAGCTAAAGCTTGTTCTTCCACTAGAAGAACTTCCACTAGAAGAATTAGAGTTGTTGTTATTAGAAGTACTTGATCCACCTCCTGAGCGTGTAGTAGTTGTATTTTTAGTTTTGTAAGCAGGTACTACGTCATTTCCATCTACTGGATCATGCTTATGTCCTGCTGATCCACCGTGACCTGCGTTAGCTGCCCCCATGTGACCATACTTAGCCGCACCAAAACTCATTATGCTAGCTACTTTAGCAGCTCCTTTTGCGTAACCACCCATTCTAGCAGCTCCAAAAGATTGATTGTATCCCATTCTTTTAGCCCCTAAGTGTTCGCCACTTGCCGAGTGCTTAACTGAAGCTTTGTGTTCTTGTGTTCCTTTTTCTGGAAAATCAGCAGCTCCCCTGTGACCGTATTTAGCGGCTCCTTTTTGGTTTGCCGCCAACTCCTTTGCTGGAGCACTTGGTTTTTTAGCAGAATAACTTCCACCGCTTTGATTTGTTTTCATTTTTGCCATTATTGTTTAATTTAATATTTGTTTTTATATATTTTTTTCTGCTTTGTATGCGTCTTTTTCCCAAGGACCTTTACCGGCTTGCATAACTGAATAGTCGTATTCTTTTCCTTTCCACATAACTTTACCAGCTCCTTCAGAATTCACCTCATAATCTAATCCAGTACCTGGATTTTTTGCTTCACTTTTATATTGATCAACGTGAATTTGTTCATGAACTAATGTTTTCTGCTTTTCTACTGGGTCGGTTAAATTTTCATTTATTACTATAACTCCATTCTTGGGTGTTCTGGCGTAAACCGGATCATTGCCCATATCTCTTTCAAACACAGATGTATTCATCTTGTTTAAATCGAAAGGAGGTAATACTTTAAATGCCATCGTATGGAAATTTTTTGTTAAACCATTCTTGTCGTTTCTCACAACCACAAGGTATATTAAGACCATCAGACACTTTATCTACGATGGTCTTAATACCTGTTTTTGTAGTGAACTTAGCTATACTATCGCCTAATCCTCTAGATTCCATTGTTATACTGTTGGAGCTGCTATAGCTGTGTAACCTACAGTAAAGTCTTGAAAATACATCTGTAATGGCACTGCTGCTTTGTCAGATCCTAATTGAACTGATGATTGTACACCACCTGGATTTGCTGTTAAAGCAGAAAATACCGCTTGGTCAGGCATGAATTGAGATTCTGTGTTGGCAAAAGTTGGAACGCCAGCGGCTCCAGTTTTGTTTGTAGCAATTGTACATGTAATAGCTTTTTGAACTAATGATGGACCCGCTGCTGCAGGAGTTGTTGCTACCTCAGGTACTACAAAAGTTCCTTTTAAACCGATAGTTAATACTCCTGTTGCTGGCACATAGCTAATGTCTTCCGCTGAAATGTCTTCTACGTTAATTAAGTGACGACCGTCTGATACTGGTGCTCCTGAATTAACTACGTTAATTTTGATAAATTTTCCCATTGTGTTTGTTGTTTGTGTTTGTTGTTTGTGTTTGTGTTTTTGATTGTCAGTTTACTCTGTTTATTTTTTCTTCGGTAAGGATTTTATTTTACCGTTTTCTGTTCTTGCATATCTGTGTGTAGACGTTTCTTTGCTAGGTATTAATTCACCTGAGTAAGTTCCGTCTCCATATTTCCAGCTAACTGTCTTAGCAGCTCCCTTTGAGTGATGATCCCATGGTTCATCTGCATAAGGCATATAGTGAGCAGCTCCATCATGTTCAGCACCAGTAGAATTACGACCGTCGTAATTGTAACTACCATGAGCATCGTCAAACAATGCCTCAGCGTGTCCTTTGTGGCCTTCGGCCATTTCTTTTCTACCTCTTACTACATCTTCTTCTTCCCATGAATTAACCATGTGATGCTTTGAATGCTTTGCGTTTCCGCTATATTCTCCGTAATGTCCTTTGTGATTGTATGCCATAATTATTAATTTGCGTGTATTGCTGCGATTTGTTTCTTTGCGTCTTCTGAAGATGCAAAACCACTTCTCCAAGTTCCACCTTTTTTGTTATTTAAAATATAGTAAGTTCCATCACTAGCAGATCTTACGCATCCTTCGTCTGTATCTGCGCAACCTTTGCCGGCTTTTGCAGCGCCTAATCTATTCATTAACATGTTCATAATTATATATTTTGTAAAGCTATTATATCCGTTAAAGCAGTTGATCCACTTGATAACACTTTAACTACTAATAAATCTATTATTTTTCCAGCAGGTATATTACTTAAAGTAACTTGATTACCAGAAACATCTTCAACAACTACACTCCCTGTTGTTCCAAAATACAAAGAATAACCCTCGCTAATATTAGCAGCGTTACTTTTGTATATTTGATACGTAGCAGCTTGAGCGGGATTACCGCTTAATGTTATTGTGTTTGCATCGTCCACACTTACCACGGTAAATATTTCACCATTAGTGTATACCACGTCTCCTCCAGATATAACATATCCTAGCGCGTTAGTTACTGCTGGTAAAAAATCAGTACCAGCATCAATTAACTGATTCGTAGCCCCTGTGTTTGTGCCACTAGCTATAACCCCAGGTTGAGGTATATTAATAGTGTCGCTGAGGATAACACTTACCGATGAATTATATGTACTCATGTTTTTAGTTTTTAAAGTTTATGAATTACGTTGTGCGCATAAAACAGCATTTAATCCCTTGTAAGGTACTTCTGCTTTTAATATTTGCATTCCAGTTATTCCATTACTAGCTCCTTGACCATGTAGTCTTCCTTTCTGGTCTAGTGGCCCATCCCAAATATGAGATTCTCCTACTACACCTACTTTGGTACCTGGCTTTAATTTTTCCATTGCTGGGTCATACTTGTTGCTGTGCATAATTTAGTTTTTTATTTTGTTCCTTTTTTAGGTTTTACTGACTTTAACATCTTATCTATTTTAGCGGCCTGCCCTTTGTGCATAGCTGACGCTGCTCTTAATTCTTTAGCTATTTGTTTTAATTGCTTTGATTCCATTGTTTTATTTTTTTGAGGCTCCAGCGAACATACCTCCATAGGTTTGCCCAAACATTTGACCTGCATTCATTTGAGCTTGACCTGTAAAAGGCGATCCATTTTGCGGTAAAACTCCGCCAGTAATAGCTGAAGACATACCTCCTACAGCGCCCATTGGCTGTAGTGGAGTTCCTAAAGGGTTAGCTAATTCAGACGGTGGCTTGCTTTCAAAGTCTGCTTGATCGTTTGTAACCTGAGCATTAAAATTAGAATTTACCCCATTTTTCATATTGCCAAAACTTGAAACGTTGCCAACTGTTCCACCAACCTCACTCATTTTTTGTAAAGCTTGTTCTTCAGGAGATAACTCTGGCACAGCAGCTTGTGCTTGTTGTGCAGCTTGTTGAGCTTGAGTCATTGCGTTGCTACTTCTGCTTTGGCCAAATCCACCAACTAGTTGTGATAATGAAGTTTCAGACCCTGAGGATCCACCAAACAACCCGGCTAAATTACCCGTTGCTCCTCCACTCGTATTACCTCCTACGGCTCCCGCTGCTGATGCTGCTATTGCTGACATATTATCTGTTTTTATCTTTATTAACTTGATATATAGATTTAGTTAAAACTTTATCCATATATGTTTTTCCTTTTATTATTTTATTTCTTCTTTTACTTGTTGGTATATCATCTTCACCTGTCATGATTCGATATATTCTTTTAATAAGTTGCTTACCTTTAAAAGAAACTTTATAGATATTGTATTTTTGAGTGGTTCTATTTCTTTGTCTCCAAACTGTTATCCACTCACCTTTTATTAACCTACTCCATCTTCTATTATCCCAACTATAAGAATAGACACCGTCTTCAAAGTCTTTCTTTTTAAACATGTCTATACAATCTAAATATATCAGTAGTTCTAAATCCGCCTCGTTTAGATCGTTGTTTTTGCAAGCCCATTTACGTATTATACGATAATGTTTAAGCAGGTTAAGAGTTTTTAAATCTTCCGCCTCTAGCTTTTTCATAAAACAACGACCACGTCTGTTGACTTTATAACGTGATATATTTTTTGATTGTCTTGTATTTTGTGACCCGCGTGTTTATCGTAAAACACCGTGTCGCCTTTATTAACTCCTAAAGCATCTTCACCAGCGCTTATAATTTTAGCCTTTAAATACCTAATGTCATCTCTGTGTATTTCAGCTAAAAGTAATCCACCTTTAGTTTTTTGTATTTGCTCTTCCAGTTTCTCTATTATTAAATTTCTACCTATTGCTTTCATCTATTCTCATATTATTGATTACACAATCTGTAGAAATAATCGTAGTCGCTACGGAAGCCGCGTTAATTAAGGCACTTTTTGTTACTAGTAAAGGATCAATAATTCCTGACTTTACCATATTTACCATTTTTCCTGTAACCACATTTAAACCTGCTCCTTTCTTAAAGTTTTGATCATCATTTAATGTTATATTAGCATTTGCCAATATGGTCTTAAATGGTGCTCTAATTGCTTCTAGCAACACTGTTTCTCCAGCTGACTTGGATATAACGTTTTGTGAAGCATTTAACAAAGCAATTCCTCCACCAGGAACTATGCCTTCTTTAATAGCGGCTTTAGTAGCGCATATAGCATCTTCTACTCTATCTGTTTTTTCTTTTAATTCTACATCAGAAAAAGCACCTACTTTAACTATAGCAACTTTAGCACTTAGTCTAGCTAATCTACGTTCTAGATTAATCACAACATGAGCTGGATGTTTTTTCTTTAAATCTTTTTTAATGTTTTCTATAAAATCTTTAGCTTCATCAGGTATTTCTAATACTTGAATAACTGTTTGATTTTCATGAGAAATAGATTTAACACATTCACCTAAATAATCTATTTGTATAGCGTTTAAGTCATCACCTAAGTCTTCATTTATAATAGTAGAATTAGTTAATAACGCTAGATCATTTAGTATTTCTTTTTTACGTAGCCCAAAAGCTGGGGCATCAACAACGTTTATCTTTATATTTCCTTTTAGTTTATTCATAACTAAAGCAGATAAAACAGTTGGTTCAACCTCACCTATTATTAGTAATGGTTTATTATTTTTAATAACGTACTCTAAAACTGGTTGTATCTGTCTTATAGATTCTATTTTAGATTCTATAATTAAAACTAAAGGTTTCTCTAATTCAGCAACACCTTTTTCTTGGTCAGTAATAAAGTTTTGATGGCAATACCCTTTGTGATACTCTATACCGTCTACAATTTCTGTTTCTGTAATACCATTTTCTGATACACCTAATGTAACAATGCCTGTTTCACCTACTTCTCTAAAAGCATCTCCAATTAGCTTACCTAATTCGCTGTCATTGTTAGTTGAGATAGTTGCTATATCATCTATCATAGTACCCTTTACTGGTGTGCTTATTTTTTCAAGATATTTAACTACTTTTTTAACAGCACTTTGAATACCATCTTTTAAGTCTCTATCATTTATATCTTGTTTAATTGCTTCATTTAAAATAGCATGAGCTAGCACCGTAGCGGTTGTTGTTCCATCACCAGCTTCATTGACTGTTTTTCTTGCAGCACCCTTTAAAAGAGTTGCACCCATGTTTTCAATAGGGTCTTGAAGTATAATTGAATTAGCAACAGTTACACCGTCTTTTGTTATAATTGGATTACCTGATTGGTCTTCCATTATTACACATTTACCGCTAGCCCCTAAAGTGGAGCTAACAGCATTTGTGAGTTGTTCTATTCCTTTAAATATTTTAACTTTAGCTTCGTTTCCAAAACTAAGGTTTTTTACTATAGCGTCTGCCATGATTTAATTTGATTTGATTTAATTTATTTTATTTAAAAGTTTTAACGACTTGTGGTCCACGAACATGAGAAAGTTTTTTCTCATAATGGTTAATAGAAGCATCAATAGCTGATTCAGCGCCTTCCATTGTTTCGCGTCTCGTTACATCTATCCATTTTTCACAACACGTATCTTTTTCAGGATCGCATGCGCAGTTTGGATCTTTGTATTCGGTTTGATAAAATCCATTTGGTAATTGTACTATTCTCCAGTTTTTCTTTTGAACAATATGTTGCCAAATAGCTTTGGTTTCATCATTTACTTGTGGTTGACTACTCCACGAACTAGTCTGGTAATAAAATGTCATCGGTTTTGGTTTTAAGTTAGACACTGGTTATTGCTCTTCCCGAGCAGGGTATATTTGTATTATCACTTGTTTATGATCACTTTTACTTTAAAAAGTAGCAGCGTCAAATAATCTATATTTTAGTTTTATAGATATGCTAATTAAATTAGCTGGGGTTGCATTTGTGTTTATTCTCATTAACACAGTTTGTGCATTTGTTTTATATGTTCTTCCGTCATTATTGTACTGAGGTAAATCTCTTGAATAAAATCCATAACTTGGATTTGCAGGCGTTCCTTGAGCAGAACTCATTATATTATTTATTTGACCAGAAGGTATTCTTGATATACCTGCATCAGCAAGAACAACAGTGGGTTGTCTTATTTCAAAACCATTTTGAGACATAGACCCCGTACCACTATATTTTATCATCCAATTAGATTCTTCCACAATAACAGCTTTGTTTGCTCCAGGAGCTTGTATAAGCTGAGTACCTCCACTAGTAGTAGTAGCCAATGCATCTAATTGAGCTTTAGTAAATGTCCAAGTTCCTTCTTGAGATCCTCTTACAACGTTACCATCTGGATCAACTGCTAATAGAGCTAATGTATCTTCAGTAACTGCTTGATTAATTTGATTAGCGTTTAAGCTTCCTGTTGTTGTTACCGCAGTTGCAGTGTAATTATCAAAAGCAATTGTAGCTTTGTCTACAGTAATTTCAGGTTTTCCATCGCTTACAAGACTAACTCGTGCTGATGAATTAAAATTACCTAAACCAGTATCTAAATCACCTAGAACAGTGAAACAAGCAATGCTTCCCCCTTTTGTAAAAACTTGACCACTTACATACGCATTTCCAGTAACATCTAGTTTTTCTGTAGGACTAGTCGTACCGATTCCGACTTTACCGCTAGATGCAGTTCCATCATGTTTAATACGCATTGTTTCATAGTACGCAGGTAAATTATTACTATCAACGCCAAAAGTTTGTCCTAATGACATATCTCCATTGTGATTACCTAAAGCTACATTTCCACCAGCAACACCTACACCAATAGAAAATCCTCTACCAGTTGAACCTACTCTTGTTAAGTCAAAAGGCCAACTATATGTAGATCCTGATACTAGCGCAGGTGTTGAAACTTGAAGTTTATGATTAGGCGTAGTTACCCCGATCCCGACGTTGCCGTCTTTATTTATATATAACCTTGATGAATAACTACCATTTAAATATTCTTGAAAATTTAAGGCAGTCTGACCTGAGTAATTCTCTGTGTTTATTCTATAACCATAAAGACCTGGATCTCCGTCTGCTAAAAAGTCAATAATAGCATCAACCTGCCCAGCATCACCTGAATTATTAGTATCTCCATTTAAAATCAAATGAGCTGCTCCCGTACTAATAGCTTTAATAGTTCCAGCAACCTCTAATTTTTCACTAGGATTTGTTTCCCCGATCCCGACGTTGCCGCCGTCAAGTATAACCATTTTAACATCACTGCTATCACCTTTAAATTGTATTCCACCAGTTCCAGCTGCGTGTAATTCTGTTGTTGTTGAGTTATTAGTTAGTATTAATTTACCTGCAGGGGTTGTAGATCTTATTTCTCCATTATAATACAAATCGCCTGTCAAAGGATAACTTGACCCAGCTGAAAGTGGTAAATAAGATCCACCTGTAGCAGGAGCAGCACCGATATCACTTAATACCTGTGCACCAGTTCTGTATTCAATATCTCCTCCATCCGATACTAAAAATTTATCAGTGTCTGAAGTAGCGTTTGATATAGTACCTAAATTAATACCCGCATTAAATAGTGCCCAGCCATTATCTGACATGTCTAAAGTAAGCGCAACTGTAGATGATCCACCGTCATTACCTCTAAATATTATATCTTTATCTTGAGCGTTATTGTAGATTCTAAGATCTCCGCTAGCAGTTAAAAAATACGCATCAGTACCGTTATGGGTCATTCTTGCTCCGTTTAGAGCAGAACTGCCAGCAACAAAAACACTTGAATCGGATTCTAATTGTATACCACCAATTCCAGTAAAAATTCCGTATGTATCAGTAATTTGTAATCTTGTAGTTCCTCCTGTTCTAAAAAGTAAGTTTTCATCAGGTGAATTAATAATTACATTTTCATTTGCAGAACTTTGTATTAATAAATTATCATCAGAATCATCTCCTATAAAATGACTATCTCCAAAATTTAAATTTCCTTTCAAAGTTGCGTCTTGCGAAGAGTTAATTATTAAAGCAAGAGTAGATCCACCAGTCCTAACCACAAATTGATTATCAGTTTGTAATTCAAAAGAATCTCCAGAATCTACATATTGAATATACGCTTTTTGGCTTCCACCTTGTGTGAATTGTAAATATGGATTACCTGTTGCTGCTCCTGCTACTGTTAATATATTTGTAGCAGTTACATTACCTGCAAAAGTTGCGTCACCGCTTGAATTTATGTGAAAAGTCTCCGTTGTAGTAGAGGCACTATCGTCATACCATTGAAATTGTAATCTATCACTAGCTGTTCCTCTTACTATGTATTTGTCATTAGCGTCCGTGTAAGAATTTGAGTCTGTAAACGCTATTGATGGTCTGCTATTGTTTATATAAATACTTGCATCACCACCATTTTGAGTTGCTATTATAGTTCCTGCAAAAGTTGCGTTAGCGTTGGTATCTATAGAAAGTTGGTCTGTACCACCCTTTTGTATTTTAAAATTATTAGGACCTGTGCCTGCAAATACTCTATTTAATCTAAAATTATGGGTGCCATTATCATCTGAATCATTATTAGCGGTTAATACAGTTTCATTATCAGTTTGATCTATTTGTAATTTCTCAGTAGTATTTCTACCTATGTTAAGAGTAGCTGAGCCAGTACCTGTGTATATATCAACGTTTCCTGCAAAAGTAGAATCATTTGTACTAAATGTTATTGGGCCATCGCCAATAGTTTCATTATCAGTAAACTTAGCTACGCTATTTGTTGTACCACCTCCAGATAAAACCGTAGTATTATCTAGTTTTTGCCATAAACCACCAGTACCTAAATCTTCATTCCATATTACCCAGTCACCCGTGTTCCAGCTGTCTGGCTCTGAAGTACCACCATTTGGATGAGCAGCGCCATCAGCACTACAAATAAAGTAATCACCTGAATCGTCAGTTCTTCCACTTGCTTCCAAACTTGGGTTACCATAACCACTATTCAAACTATCGTCTGGATCCCATGTGCCTAAGTAATTAGCACCACCTGTTATACTATCATCTACGTATTTTTTAGTTGCAGCATCTTGATCTGAAGTTGGATCTACTAAGTTTGTTATTCTTGCAGTTGAATTAAGACTTAATTGAGTTGCATTTCTTATTCTTAGCTTGTCGTCAGCAGTGTCATCAATTACATCTAAGTATATAGTTGCCGTACCAGCAAACACAATTCCTTCTCCTGGATCATTTATTGTTAATTGATTAACCCCTGATATATTATAATTAGAACCAGCAATGCCGCCATTTGCATTTGTTAATCCGTCAATTCCTCCGCTAGCTGTTATTCTTCCTGAAAAAGTTGCGGCGCCAGCTGTAGTGAATCTTAAAAGAGCATTAGCAGTATATTGTGCTTGACCTCCTGTGTCATGTCCAATCTGCCAAGTGTCACCGCCGTTATAAGGTACGCCGCTATACCATTCTGAATCAGTGTAAGCAGAATCATAATAAAATATTCCTTCACCTCTTCCTTCGTAACCGTATATTCTTATTGCAGCAGCTGTAGCCGGCGCTCCTGCTGTATTGGTACCTATAACATCTAAATAAGTTGTTGTATTACCTGTTCCACCTACTGTAAATGTATTACCATCATATGTTAGTTCTGACTCACCTTCTATACTTGTAGCAGACGTCCATACAGCTAATTGATTATCAACTGGAGTACCACTAATAGTTACCGTACCTGTTCCTGCGCCAATAGCTGATCTAAACTGTGAAGCGTTTAAAGGGCTTAGTGTTTCGTCTGCGTTTATTCTCATGTAAGTTGGAACGGTAACGTCAAGAATTTTTGTAAAGTTTGTTCCTATAGTCGTAAAGGCATTTGTTACAGTATAAGCTGAATCCCACAAATTATCTTTTCTTGTTCCCGCACCTGTTCCTGTTGCAGGTTTTAAATACACGCCTTCGTTATACATTAACTTACCATCAGCTAATATAGTAACATTAGTTTGATTACTTGTTAATATAAATGCATTTCCACTTCCATAAGATGCGCCATCAGAATGAACATAAGTAATGTCACCATATTGAGCTGGTGAAGTTTGATCGCTAAATC
>Ga0209535_1000126_pt1 | contig 48222 bp, 70 predicted proteins | sample LinPmetageLP28_FD_184041 | JGI IMG/M metagenome (GOLD analysis project Ga0209535, IMG submission 184041) | Marine viral communities from the Pacific Ocean - LP-28 (SPAdes) (version 2) | ecosystem: Environmental > Aquatic > Marine > Oceanic | place: Pacific Ocean | collected 2009-08-22 | reverse complement strand
CAAGCATGTAGTTAAAAGTACCAGAGATACCAAGAGGCATAGCATCGGAGAATGAACCTTGACCGAAAGGATAGACGAGGAATACTGCACTCGCTGCAGCTACTGGTGCCGAGTAGGCAACACAGATCCATGGACGCATACCTAAACGGTAAGAAAGTTCCCACTCACGACCCATGTAGCAGAAGATGCCAATGAGGAAGTGAAAGATTACGAGTTGGAAAGGACCACCATTATACAGCCACTCATCAAGTGATGCGGCTTCCCAGATGGGATAGAAGTGAAGACCAATTGCGTTGGAAGATGGAACAACTGCACCAGAGATGATGTTGTTACCATACATGAGTGAACCAGCTACGGGTTCACGGATGCCGTCGATGTCCACAGGGGGAGCAGCGACGAAGGCGATGATGAAACAGATGGTTGCTGCCAACAGAGTTGGGATCATCAGTACGCCGAACCAACCGACATAGAGGCGGTTATTGGTAGAAGTTACCCACTCGCAGAACGAATCCCACGCGGAGGTTGTTTGTTGTTGTTGAAGTGTAGCGTTAGCCATTGAATTGAAAAAAGTAAGATCATCAGGGAAATGATGGTTTTACTATTCCTGTCTCACCCTTAGAGGCAGGTATGAAAGACTGTTTTTTAGACACGCTGTTTAGTCTTGGTAAGGCGTGTTACGAACCGTTAAGGAATGTGTTGGTTCCTTAACCTCTCGACTTATTTATAATAACAGAAAAGTGTCGTGGTGTCAAGCAGCAGTGCCCCAGTATGGGGCAGTTGTTTGATCGGTATTGTCTAGCCAGTTACGGAAGTTGGAAGCAATCCACTGACCATACTCATCATCCCCATCATCTTCATCATCAATGTGATTCAGAGCTTTGGAGTAGTTCAAATACTCAAAGAACCTGTCGTCATACTCGTGTGACCGTGCCATCTCCTTTGCTTTCTGCCAGAATATTGTATCATATTTTGACCCCGCAGCGTAGTGCCAGAGGATAAAATTCTGGATCTCCACAATCTCTTTATAATATTCCTCTACAGCATTCTCAAGATCATGACCTTCAAACAGGCACTGACCGACGCGACCCGCCCAACGAACATACGATTCTGTCGATGTTGCTTCCATCGGTTCGATGAACATCAATCGATTGCCATTTAAGAATACTCTCTCATCATCTTGAATAGGATTCTTGGCGATGTAATTACTGAAACTGAATCTATCTCCAGGAGCAACACCAAACATTTGTTCCATGGTGGATGCCGCTTCTGCTTCATCAGTCAGCTCATTATTGTATAGGTAACCATAATTCATAGAGTTCTTGGCAGGAATACCAAAGCACCATCCATGTGGAGTCGCAATACAATCTGACCAGAGTTGCTGTGGTTTGACTGGACCAGATCCAAGCACGACAGAGTTCAGTGGATTCTTCAGGACATGATAGTCTGTGAAGTCTTCTGGTTTTCCTCTACAGTCAAATACAATATCTGCATCTACCTGACTAGGGTCTGTGATATTTGCTTCAGTAAACTTACAAAAATTTCGTTGCATCATTAACTCTCTCAGCTTTGATGGAGAGTAATGCAACGCTATGACATCCATAGGGAATGGATGAATAAACTTATCTACCTTTGTACCCCACCCATCATATAAAATACCTGTCTTAAATGTGGCATCGATAGGATTGTCATACCAATTAATATTTGTAGTCTCAGTCAACAGAGCTGCAAAAGTAACTAAAGATCCTTGTCCCACTTTTTCAATAGGGACATTAGGATCATAGTAGATCTCTATCTCAGAGATTTGTTTATACCAGTTCCTCTTTAAAATTAAAGCGGTGGCCAATCCACCGTTGCCACCGCCAATGATTGCAATTTTCATTGCGTATATTCTTGAAGAAGATCTAGAATTTTATCTAAAGAATAGTGAGCACCATCATGCCACTGACCAGGATGAGTAGAAGGATCCTCATCATAAAGTTCATTCTTTATCTTGTAGACTCTAACCAAGATATCGTTTTTAGTCACAGATCCATGAGGCATAATTTACAATCCAGGAATAGACATGCCGCCAGGAGCAGCGCCACCGACAACACCGCCAGTTGTTTTAGGAAGTTCGGGAATAGATCCGCTTAACATTCCAGGAAGAGCTTCTGTAATTGCAGTCGTGATTTGAGACTTTACATTTTCTGTAATCTCTGCACGACTCAAGTACACATAGGTTCCTCCACCAATGATACCAGCAGTACCTAAAAATGACAACACTGCCATTAGATTAATTACTTTTTGCATCGCGATATCGTGACAATAAAAAAGGACACCCTATATAGGTGTCCCTTTATCATGGTTCAATGTTCTTCTATCAAATCCTCACGAAGTAAACCAAACTCATCACACAGATCTTTGTAGATCTCATCTGCTTTGGTTTCCTCGTAGGGATCATGTGGGGAATCATGCTTCTTGCCAGCTTCCGACCATTCTCTGATGATGACTCCATCATCAATGTACATAGCGTACCGCCAAGATCTATTACCCATTCCTAGGTTAGTTTTCTTGACAAGCATACCGAGAGACTCTGCAAGCTCGCCATTCCCATCAGGGATCATCTCAATCTTTTTGATTTTCTCCTGTCTAGCCCATCCTTCTAACACATAATCATCATTGACTGATGTGCAATAGATTTTATCGATACCAATCGCTTTGAACTTGTCATAAAGCAGTTCATAATCAGGTAGCATTTGGTTTGTGCATGTTGGTGTAAATGCACCAGGCACGCCAATAAGAATTACTTTCCTACCACCAAAATACCAAGAGGTTGATCTATGATCTGTCCTCTCATCTTCTGTTTCATCGTCTATAGAAGCTGCTCCTGATAGAATAAAATCAATATCGTCAAGGCGTTCCATATGTTACCTAATTAATTGACTCTATTTATTTCAGGTTGAAGTGGCAGGAACCATCATGCCACCACCACCTTGATCGTCATCATCCCCATCTATGTCTGCGAGGAGTAACATTAAAAAGAATGGGGTGAATATAAAAACAATAGTCTGGACCCATTCAATACTCATTACCAAATACCTGGGATGAGTTGTCCTGTAGTTGCATAGCTACCGATAGCAGCGATGACTCCGAGCATTGCTGCCCAACCGTTGATCCGTTCTGCGTTTTCGTTCATCAGTTTTCTCCTAGTGTAAGATAGAATTTAGTTTGATCTGTTGGTGCGTTCTCGTAGATAGAACTGTCACCATATTCTTTGTGGTCTTTGTATCCAACCATACGACCTTTCGTATTTTGGATAGCTCCCATCATAGCAATGATCAGGAAGATTGCAGGTGGTCCAATAATAAGAGCACCGCCAATCACATAATAAGTAAGAAGTTCAATCATTAGAATCCGAATGCACCAAAAAAGAATACGCTACCACTGAAAGTATAAGAGATAACAGCAGCAACAAATCCAAGCATAGCAGTCCTTCCATTTAATTTCTCTGCTTTCTCTGCATATGTCTCGAAACCATAACGCTCTGCGTCTGTCTCAGAGATATACATTCTAGGCTCAGTGGCGTACATGTTTGTCCGTCCACCGTCTTCAGTTGTTACAGTCATGTTACACTCCGTTATAAATCTTTACATATTATATAGGAAACATAAAGTTTTGTCAATAGTCCATGTTACCACCATAACGGATGCAGGTCTTTTTGTTTTCTGCTGATGACCTACACCACTTTCTCACATAGCTATCTGCATCCATATTCATTGTGAAGTGGGCATGGTTATGCAGTGCCCCTATCATTGCTATCGTCCCCAGCATCAGAAGGGAAGTCAGCGTTCCTGGATTCGTTATGAAAATTATAAAATATTTTTTCATAAAAAAAGGGGGATGCCGTCGCACCCCCATTATAACACCTAGATGTTTATGTGTTTATATGAACAATCAGAAGTTGTACTTGACGCCCAACTTAGCTCCATATCCACGGTCAAGATCTTCGTCACCAGAACCGATAAACGATACTTCACCATATGCGCCCAGGGCATCGGTAACAGCGAACCCAAGACCAGCTTTACCGGAGGGAACTGTATCGCTCTCGCCACTGTCAGGGGAGACTACACTAGCGCCGCCTTGTACATAGTACGAAGCAGACTCACCAAGTGCGCCTTCAAATCCTACATGAAGATCTGTCGTGGTCGAATTGTAGTCGGATCCAGTCCAACCAGAATTAGCCTCGACATTGACATAGGGTCCTGCAAAAGCAGCGCCAGCAGAAGCGAAAAGAGCAGCGGAAGCTGCGAATACAGATTTAAACATTTAAAAATACCTTTAGTTACTTGCGGAATGGTTACCCGCAGATGAATAGAGACATCGACTTGTCTCGTTTTAAATATGAACTGTCACATGTGACAGTTGTAATATTTATACATGTTACTTACCCTCAAACCCAGGAGGAAGTCTGCCTAGGTATGGATTGAGATCGAAATAGGGTGTCCAATCCTCAACCATATTAGCATCATTCTTCCAAAAATTCCAGAGGGCATCATGACAATTTCTGTGATAGACATCAACATGGATGTCATGGATGTCTGACCCAAGTGCAATCTTATACATGAAGATAGGAAAGACGAAGGTCAGCCCGCTATTATAGATGAGATCATCTGCAACTGCACGGGGTTTGATTCTACTATCCAACTTGTACTTGCCCTTCTTTGTGTAAAGGGATAGTAACTTCTCAGCATACCTACGATTAATAATGTAAGCAGCTGTAGAGAAATCGTTGATGAACCTGTAATGCATTTGCAGAACAGGGACAGCAGGATTGATGATTGCGATCTGGATACAGTCCCATGCAGCAGGAGCATGACGGAACCAGTCTTTCCAAGAGAAGGGCCAGTGCTTGACCACTTCTAGATCGCAATCATCTTCCATCATTATAGCATACTCATCGTCGGAATTGTCCAACCAGTATTGGATCCCCTTAAGATGTGATGTGACACAACCGATCTCACCAGACGACATGTTATCTGGATACTTACCAACGATGATGTCACTAAGATCATCATCTCTACCATCATAAGCAGAGATCCTAGTATTTTCTACTTCCCAATAAGCAAACTGTTCCTCCATGAACTGCTTGCGATCAGTCTTAGAATCAAGATTGATCCAGTAGATATGTGGAATGTCCTTTAGCTTGTGTGCTGATTTATTTTTGTCCATGTCTGGCAATCACCTCTTCCACATTAGGTAAGTAGTATTTTTGTAGAACATTCTTCCAATCAAATTGCTGAGAGTATTCAATAATCTCTTCTCTATGAGCAATAGAATACTCTCTGTTCTTAATAATCTGATATTCGACATATTCTATATCATCAATCTTAGATTCAGGGATCACCGTGATAAAATCAAGACCAGTGTCTAGATTAGCAGTAGCAAACTCGCTCACAACGACCCCCAGACCAGCAGCAAATGCCTCCATAATGACCAGAGAGTGTGCCTCACCATCCGAAAGGAGCACAAGGTTACCATAGTCCGTTAGATAGTCATGTAGGTACTCCTTCTTCCATTCACCAAGATAGTTATGATTCTCATTGAATCTCTTGTCTGCTATGTTACCAGCAAAGAAGAGACTATCTATGGACTGGAACTTATGTTGACGCTTTCTATAATCAATCTTTGCCAAGTAGATACTGCGGTCAGGGAACTCAGGTTCCATTGACTTCCTGAACAAGCTTAGATCAACACCATTAGGATTGACCCACAGTTTTTCAGTAGGGATATCGGCTAAGATATGATAGACCTTTTTGATTCCTTCGGATAGGCAGAATGTATTTGGTCTAGTCTGTTGGAAGTGACCAAAGATCTGCCCATACCCATTCATTTTGTCCGGGCGTTCGATGTAGGCAAAGTGGGTGGTACATGCACAAGGATATTGCACAAAAGGATAGAGAATAATCCAGTCGTCATAATGAATATGCACGAAATCTGGACGAAACGAATTGATTCTCTTGAGGATTTCTCTAGGATCCCCAATGTTGATAATGTCCACTTCATGACCAAGCTCCTCAAGGGTTACTTTATAGTCCCAAATGAGACTTTCTACAGCACCCCATCCTCTAGGAGGGATAGGCGTGTTAGGTCCTACAATTGAAAACTTCATAGCAATGATTCTAATTTAGGAATGTATTCATAAGCAAGAATGTTTTCAAGACCGAATTCACGAATACCGTATTCTCTAATCTCTTTTCTATGTTGCTTAGAAACTTTTTTATTGTTCTCAATAACATCAAGAACATATTCCAAGTTATTTATTTTGCTCTCAGGAATGACATCGATCCATGGTTTACTGGTGTCAAGTTCTGGAGCAACAGATTCAGAACAAACAACACCAAGACCACAGATTAATCCCTCTTTGATAACAAGGGGTGTGGTATTCTCAACCTCACTCATTAGAGCAATGTTTGAGTAGCAAGTAATAAACTCATTGAGTTTTTCTCTAATGACCTCGCCTTTATAATTTGGATTGTTCTTTGCAAACTTACCACCAAATTCCATACGACCCATGAAGTCAACAGTATCGATATCTTCTAGAAGATATTGACGCTTACGATCTACAATCTGAGAGAAGCATAGGGTTCTATCAAGACTTGCAAATTCATCAAACTTATATGGATAAGGACGGACACCAAGTTTGCTCAACCAAACACGGTTAGGATTAGCTCCGAGATCTGTCCAAGTATCGATATCTTTCTGCGAAGAGCAGAAGATATGAAAGTTTCTATTAGCAGCATACCTCTCGGCTACAAGTCCATAACCATCTCTACCCCACATATGAGGAGTATTGACATATGGATAGTGACTAGAGACAATCAATGCCTTACACAAAGGAACTAAGTCATTAATAATATCATGGAAGACATCGTAATGTAGGTGAACTACATCATACTTACCATGCTCTACTTCAAATTTAATTAGTTCTCTATCTGGAGTATTGATAATCTCCACACGATGCCCAAGTTCTCTAAGAATTACAGTGTAATCCCAGATCAGCATTTCAACAGCACCCCACCCATCAGGTGGGATTTCCATAATACCAGGACCAATTAATGCAATCTTCATTTGTAATCCTCCCAGTACATATCTCTCTTAATTTCGTTGATGAATCCAGGACTATGAGAAGCAAGAGATTCTACATTCTGACAAGAAGAATGGAACAAGAATACTTTCTTCCAATCATCTTCCTGAGGATTCTTACCGTACCATATACCATCATCTAACTTAAGGTCTTGCTGGTCTGCTGCAGCGCAGTGATTGAATGCACCGTTGGTAAATTTATACCCACCAATCTCATTCAGTGCTAAACACAATACAAACTCATCAGTAACTCCGTTATGCAGCCCGCCATCACTAAAGATGTCATTATAAATTTCAGCACAACGCTCAAAGATTGCATCGTGCTTATCTTTCTGAAAGAGAAATGCTCCTGATGCGGCATACTTATAGGTAGACAGTTCTTCAGGAAGATACTCTCTCAATCCACTATGATCTACTTCAACATTTCTCATGTAGTCTGCAAGAGTAGGAACCCACCAGTGACGGGCGATTAAAAAATCATCCTCAGCTTCTTTAATCAGTTCATCTACACGATCGTGAATGACCACAGTGTCTGTGTCAAGATAGATGCAATGATCAGTTTCTACATGCTTATAAAGATTAAACCTCTCCTTCCAGATGTGTGGTTGGAACCAGTTACGATCATCCTTATTTTCTACCTTCTCTCCTGCACCACTGACAATCTTTACTTTGGGATCATCAATTTCTAGACGATCATCCATATCCAAGATAAGAATCTCATGTGATTGACCAATCCTTTCTAGAGACTCACATGCTCTCATTAAATTTTTATAATAACTATCGTCTCCGCCGACGATGAAACCAAAACTAAGAGTCATAATAATCTAAGCAATCCATTGATACGATTAACATATGTATGATGATCTTTTGTATGCATCATTTGTCTACGAATAAGATCTTTATTATCCTTATTCTGCAAACCAAGTTCAAAAAGATCACCGATACCTTCAGCACAGAGAACTTCTGGTCCTGCAAACTTAGCAAGTTTAGGTGAGTTAGTCAAACCTAAGTGACCATAACTCATCGACTTGAACACTCTACAAGTTTTAGTTCCCCAGCGTTTATGGGTATCATTTCTAAGATCTGGATTAAGAAACGACTTCTGCATAAGATCTCTCATGACAGAACCATCAAGAGGATTAGTCCAGGGGTTTGACCATCCAGTCTTCACATTAATTTTAGCACACAATGCACCAAATTCTTTGATTAGATGTTCATTTTTGAAGCGACCATCTCCAGAGATACTACCAATAAAATACCATACATCTTCCCTTGGAATATCTACCCACTCTTCATCAAATTCTTCAGGCATAAGATCAGTTGCCCATGCAATGTAGGCAATCTCATATCCCTTATCTCTAGATGACAAACGATCAACACATACACCTGTGTCTAGCTCTTCAAAATCATTCAGGTCATGGTGGAACTCGTAGTTATCCTTGTCCATGCTATCCTGATGATAGCGCATGTCAATTAGTTTTTTACATTTGCCGAGATACTTTTCTGGATTAACACAGACATGCACATAATATACACAACTTGCCAAGACAGGAAGGTTCTTATCGGCGTAACCCTCGGTAAAGAATACGCAGTCTTCATAATTAAAGTCTGCGTGATTAGGATACTCATCATCATGGAACCAGTGAACCTCATGTCCCGCTCTTTCTAGAGCTTTCTTGAAGCCTTCGTGTACATATGAGTATGTATCAGAATGAAGTGGGTATCCCCAGAGAACACATTTCATCAAACCCTCCCGAGCATGTAGTCTTCTGCTTTCTTAGTTTCACCAGTCACACATTTCATAGTATCAATAGTATGTGAAGGAACAAGATCGGGATGAGCCCACCAGTCTTCAAAGGGATGATCCTCATCAACAGAGATATTATCTGCAATCAATGTGTAGCCATGTGCCTGAAGATACTCACGAGAAGCATCTCTAACATCAGTACCGTCATTATACGCATCATGCTCAAATGTAATAGTAGCGAACTTATACTTCTCTAAATTAATTTTTTTCAGTGCTTCAAAGGTAACCTCAGCAGGTTCACAATCTACCTGCAAGTAGTCAAAGTTAGGACCGAGACCAACCTCTTCAAACAAAGCATCGAAGTCTGCAGTTGTAGCATCACCCACAGCAACCTTAGCTTTACGATGTTTGTTATATAATTCAGCTTCGGTTTCTTTAATTTCAAACCCAATACCCTCCCACTCATAGCGAGACTCAAGCAAAGCAGTATTGTTAGAGATCACAGGATGTCCTGATCCAATCTCTACAAAGGTTCCCTTAGGACGACCATCGGTCATACACAGGACAAACATATCCTGATAGCACTGAGAGAAGTTCTGGTGACTTACCAGTTCCAATCCGGGGAATTTATAACGAAGTTCATCTGCCTTCTCTTTAGTAAAGAAGGTTGGCATTTGCCATGCATTAGGGTCGGTCATACTTGATAAGATGAGTTATCTTTGGATAGGTGGATGATTTTTCTTTTGTATGGATAGTTAGGATAGCATTCTGGGAATGCATAGTCTGGTGGGGCAGCAAACACCCTATCGTTATGTTCAATAAAGAATCTATTGAGATGACTTTCATCATGCCATAGAGCAATTATATCATTACTATAATCTTTGTCAACTCTATCTCTCAAGAGTTTCATCATAGGAATGACTGCTTCCATTTTACCTCCCCATAGGCATCCTTGATAGTATTGAAGGGGTTGTCCTTTTACATAAGCCTCAGATTTGGGATTAGTTTCAAAGGTTCCTGTACCAGTCATGTAATGACATGGATGATGAACAGCAACAAAGTCCCTATCATCATCAAGAAGTTCTTCAGAGTAAACTACGGAGTCAACTCTCATATCAGCATCTAGGAAAAGTAACCAATCATGCTGCTTTAAAAGTTCTTCTGCCTGTAGGATCGTATGAAAGCGTTCCAATGTAATTGCAGGCCATTCCTTATGACTGATTTGAACATGAGTAATGTTCTCAGGTAGTTCTCCCTCAAGTTCTCCATCGGTAAAGACATAATATTGTTTCCTCAGATCAGGAAAGAGGAATTCTTCACAAGTCTCATAATATTTCGGAAAGAAATCTAGATACTTATTAGTTCCAATGAATATGATTGCAGCACTTAAGCTCATACAATTTCCCAACCCTCACAATACAAGTCTTTAGTGTTATTGGTTTGACTCAAGGGAGGACCAAACCAATTAGAAGGTGCAACCACCCTCTTATCTGGGTTAGTGCAAAGCCATGCTCCCCACCAACTGAAAGAACTGTTAGCAATAATAAAGTCACTACACATAGACATCAAACAAAGGTCAAGATATTGATCATTGGTTTGAGATACTAAGAAGCGGTCTTCATCAAACAGATCTTCTTGCAAGCACCAATCGGGGTCATCAGAAAAGATAATTACCTCACGATCATCACCGAAACGGTTAAGTGCTTCCCTATAGTAATTTATATCACAAATAGGATGGTGTGAATAATTTTGATAGTCAGTACGACGCACATGTAGAGCAACAGGATTATTAACTTCCTTCAGCATCTTCTTACATGGATCAAGATAATCATCCTTAAAGCTAAAATCTTCAAGGAGACTTTCTCTCACATTACTAAAGTATTTTTCAGACTGAAAAAATCCAAACAACGATACGAAGTCTGGACAATTATCAAACAAGTTCTGATCAAAGTGAAAGTGCTCCTCCCTTACAACAGGACGCTCCTTATCAATATACTGTACCTGAAGTGCGCTCAGGTTAGAAAGATTAAATGGAACAAACAGTTGGTGTTCGTTCCATTCATCTGCTTTACTTTTATATTTTGATGGTGGCACAGCAAATGTGTAACCACAATTAGCTGCAATACCTTTTACAGCAGCATACTGAAACATTTGATTGGCAAGACGATCTTTCATCTTGCCAACATAATTAATACCAATCATCTTGTTTGCAAATCAGTTTGTGCAATATACCAGTCGTAAGTTTTACGAAGACCTTCTAGTAATTTATGGTTCGGCTTCCAACCTTTTTTCAGGAGTTTTGTATAGTCCAGAGGACGCTTGGGTGTACCATCTGGTTTAGAAGTATCCCATTCAATCTCTCCAGGGTATCCAGTTACCTTTGCCATCATTTCTGCTAGTTCTTTGATAGAAACATCCTCGCCTGATCCTACATTGAGCAACTCTGCACAGCTGTAGTTCTCCATGGCAAACATACATGCATCGGCAAGATCATCTACATGGAGGAACTCTCTACGAGGGGTGCCTGTACCCCAGCAGGTGACGGGTTTATCGCCCTGCTGCCAGTTATTAAACTTCTGCATCATCGCGGGGATCACATGCCCATTCAGAGGATGGAAGTTATCATTGGGACCATACAGGTTAGCAGGCATGAGACTAACACCCTTAAATCCGTACTGTTTATAGTAGGACTTGAGCATGTATATACCATGAATCTTGGCAAGAGCATACGCATCATTAGTAGGCTCAAGTTCTCCAGACATCAGAGACTCTTCTTGTACAGGAGTCTCTGCAAACTTAGGATAGATGCATACACTTCCCAAAAACAAAAACTTTTTAACACCGCTTTTCCAAGCATTGTGAATTAAATTGTTTTGAATCTGAGTGTTCTGGTAGATAAACTCTGCTGAATAAGTATCGTTAGCATGAATGCCGCCGACACGAGCAGCAGCATCAAATACATAATCAATTTGTTCATAGTCAAAGAAACTTTCTACAGCCTCTTGATCCATAAGATCAAGTTCTTGCCTAGTCCTGGTAATAACTTTAGTGTACCCTTCTTCTTTGAGACGACGAACAATGGCAGACCCAACTAGACCACAGTGACCAGCAACAAAAATTTTTGAATCTTTATTCATTGTCCTAATCTTCACGGTGCAATAACTACTTCAGGTTCAGGTAGTGGGAATAGGAAACGCTTTCCTTTGAACTTTTCATTCTTGAGAAAGAAGTCTCTAAAGTGCCAAGGTAATACGATATGAAGATCGAAGTCACGCATCAGCACATCCTCTTCATCCTTAATAGGAATCCATGTTCCAGGAGTGAACGACCCATCCTTATCAGGATTAACATCTCCAATCATCTCTACATCATCAGGAGTCACTTCCCATGTCTGTAGTGTGACATTTCCCTTGGTACTAGCACCAAGACAACAGATCTTTGCACCATTACCTTTGTAGAAGTCAAGGATCTTCCAGAACTGTTCCTTGCAGTCATTGATCCTCTGAGCAAACTCTTCCCAGGGTTCAGTTGTATCCAGTTTCTTTTCAAGCTCTAGAGCGATAAGACCGGTCAACTTAGTTGTACACTCTTTACGCTCACTGTTAGTAGAGGGCGTAACAACAACAGAGATGCTACCACCATTAACATTATTGAAATCAAAATCAACAATCTTAAATCCTGCCTTGTCCATAATGTACTTGATTTGCCGCATACCATAGTATGACAGATGCTCATGGCACACGGTGTCGAATGAATTCATCTTCAACATTTCTGGCATGTAGCTCTGCTCAAGCACCCAAATGCCACGAGGATCAATGATCTCATTGACCTGACGAGCAAACTCACATGGATCTTCCAGGTCATAGAACATCGAGAACGATGTTACAACCTTTGCCTTCTGCTTACCAAACCGATCACGATAGGTATCAGCAGAGAAGAAGTCTGCAATATAATTAACATGCTCAGGAATATAATCCCTAAACTTTTTAGATGTAGGATCGATACTCATGAGTTGTAAATCATGAGGGAAAGATCCAAGGAAGGTGCCATCATTTCCAGCAATATCAATGACGATATCACCAGATTCAAGCTTGGTGTCTGCTCTAATCTTCTCTGCTTTCTCACGCAGATGACGAATCATACTGCCGTTGAGACCAGAGCGATAACCATACTCATCACCATACATGGTAGGCAGATCAAATGTATGCTCAAGCTGAACATGACCACAACCACCTTTTTTCTCATCACACTTTACAAGTGCAAGAGGACCTTTGTACATACCCAGATCGATAGTCTTAGGAAAAATACCCGAAAGATATTGATCTCCAAGGTCAAGCACAGTAACTAGATGTTCGTTACCACAAACTCTGCAGCGTTCGATTTTGTGAAATTTATTCATTGTCCAAAAATACACATGTCTTGTACAAGGTCAGAGAAACTAAATTCTGGTTCCCACCCTAGAACAGTTCTTGCCTTAGTAAAATCACCCAGAAGTTGTTCCACTTCTGTCGGGCGGTAATATTTAGGGTTCACCCGGATGATGTCTCTGTTCATACATTTACAGAAACCAACCTCACTTTCGCCCTCTCCACGCCACTCAATATTAAATCCAAAGTATTGAGATGCCTCTTCAACAAACTGTCTGACACTACGCATCTCACCTGTAGCAAGAACAAAATCATCAGGAGTTTCGTGCTGTGCAATCATCCACATACCACGAACAAAATCTTTAGCATGACCCCAGTCACGCTGAGCATCAAGGTTACCAAGCTCTAGAACATCTTGAAGTCCTGCAGAGATCTTTGATAGTCCTCTCGTGATTTTGCGAGTGACAAATGTTTCGCCTCTCCTAGGGGACTCATGATTGAATAGAATACCGTTACTAGCATGTATACCATACGCCTCGCGGTAGTTTCGTGTGATCCAATAGGCATAAAGCTTTGCTACACCATAGGGTGAGCGCGGATAAAATGGCGTGGTCTCTGATTGAGGGACCTCTTGTACCAGTCCATACAGTTCACTTGTAGACGCCTGATAGAACTTGCAGGGATGATCTAGCAGACGAATAGCATCCAAAAGACGCAGTGTGCCTAAAGCATCAACCTCTCCAACATAGTCAGGCATCTCAAAGGACACCTTAACATGACTCATTGCACCAAGGTTGTATACCTCAGTAGGTTTAATTGTCTGGATTAAGCTGATGAGATTACCTGCATCAGTCAGGTCTCCATAGTGAAGATTAATTTTATCGTAGATATGATCAATACGATGGGTATTAATAAGAGAAGAACGGCGTACAATGCCATGAACTTCATATCCCTTTTCAAGGAGAAATTCTGCAAGGTACGAACCGTCCTGTCCCGTAATACCAGTTATTAGTGCTATCATTTATGTGAAAGTAATTGTATCCTGGCAGAGTCCTCCCATATCTACGGGTGCTGCTGCATAGGTCATACCGAGAACGGTGTCACCAGTGGTGCCAGAGCTAATAGTATCGGCGTTGAAGTTAAAACTAATGGTGTCAGAAGATGCAGTGCCAGGATTACCTGTAACGCTATGTCCATCATCCATCCAAAAATTATTAACGGAACCAGAATCTTCGTCGTTGTACATATGACTGAATGCACCATCGGTAATTGTTCTCATACCGATATAGTAGCTCCAAATGTCTTCTAGATTTTCTGTTTCCTCGTCGTTATTTAGTGCAGAGATCAGAGCGTCACGAATAGAATCGACAGCGTTTTGATAGTGCTTGTAGTTAGGGCAGGACATAATTAATGAGGAGATGATACAGTGTCAGTAGTATAGCAGGGAACTCCTGCAGGGTCTAACCATTTAGAATACTCAAAGTCTTCTATGGCAAGGAAGCATTGATCAGCGTTATCGAAAAGATAGATGTCAGAGTATTTTTTAGTATACTCGTCTGCTTTCTGAAGACGCAAGTCAGGTTTACCATTCAGCTGAATATAACCCTTCTGTACATAGCGATAAGGAAAACGCTCATGAATAATAAGAGTCTTAGTCGATTCTACAGACTTTGGATCTAGATCATTCATGGATAACACCTTCGGTAACAAGATCAGCATACAGGCAGTCTAGCAGGATCTCATAATCATCGCAAGGATCGTCTTTGAATACCACACCTTTCTCAATGTAGAACTTAGTAACCTTTTTATAAATTTTTGGGTACTTGTGATCCAGTGCGATTTGACCCTCAGCAGCACCACGCAAAATGTCGATGCTCTTCTTGAACTTAGCTGTAATGGACATTGCCTTGTTGGTTTACCTTGTAATTATAAGACATCTGATCTGTTTTGTGAAGCTCTAGTGGACGGTTGTTCCAGTGTCTAATGTATCATCTCCTGGTCTTTCATATATTGTAGAGTTTCTTTGAGAGTGCCGCGATGCCTAAGTCCAATAGCAATCTGTGGATACTCTGCATTGCCACCAAACTCCATTTCAAATTGAGTTTTAGTAAAGTCTGCGTCGAGATAAAACTCTCTGATATCTTCGTGAACACTCTCTAGGAGCATCCTTGCTCTCTCACACTCTTGACTTCTGTTTGAATAGATAATCGCTTGCATGTTAAGTGTTGCGTTTTTTTACACGGCGGTCAAACTTTTTCATTTGATATCCCTCACGAAGTGCATGAATTATAATACTATCGTAAGAGTGAGACCTAAGAGGAATATTGCGATGTAGCAGAAAGTCTTCGCAGTCATCTGCTAATACTTCCTTCTCTTCATGGCTTAATCTTTCAAGGTCAATCATCGTTCTTCAAAGTTTAGTTTACGAACCTTTCGTTTCCTTCGGTTCTCTTGATACTCTAAATCATTTTTTGTAAGAATGGTATTATCTTTAACATTCTTATTATAATTTGTCCATACTACTTTGGTTAAGTCAATAGCGGATACCTTATCACCATCAACGGTCATCATATTCGGACACCCACAGCATTGAATCTTGGTCGAGCTGGTCAATTCTTGATTGCATATTTTGCACCTGACAGATAACATGTTTCAATAACTCCTTTACTTCTGATAACTCTTCTTTAATTTTTTGCTTTTTCATGATGGGAGATACAAGGATCGAACTTGTGACAATCTCGGTGTAAACGAGGTGCTCTACCGCTGAGCTAATCTCCCTTAAACATGAAGGTGTAGTTAACTCTCCGACTCATTAGACCATCTTTCATTGAAACATTGTTCGTTTCGTGAAAGTATTTAGAGTTGAATATTAACAACCGATTGCATGAGTAGGGGACTATTGTCTTCTTAGAATTTGTATAGTCTAAGAATTTTTTAATCAATTCTGGATTAGAATTGTATTCTTGATAGGTCCATGAAAGAGGCGGTTTGATATCATAGATAATCAAACCGTTTTTCTCTTTGTCAATCACACAATCATTAGGAGTAACCCACAAGTTAACATTGTAACGAGATGGGTCTGCATGGGGTGTGACTCCCTCTGCCTCATTATTATAAACGAAAGCCCATCCCCTGTCAAATTCTCCAAGGAAAGGAAATTTGTTTTGTAGTCCTAGAACCACATCTTTAATAAGAGGTAATGGAACATATGTACTATCGTAATTTATAGAGAAATAACCTTCTTCGTATTCCTCATTACGGATGTCTGTCGTGAGAGCAAACTCTCTCAGTTCTTCAATTACTTCTGGAAGAAATAAATTATCCTCCACATAGTAACGGCAATCATCAATACTCTTCTTTACTATATTTGATTGCATATGTAAACCTGTGATCACTATTAAAAGGAGTAGCTCTATGCCAAATCCATCCAGTAAACTTTACGAGAGTATTAGGGATTGGTGGTATGGCAATGATTTTTTCTTCTAGAAAAAATTCTGTTGCCCCGCCTTCATCTAATCCTTTGAAGACTGGATTGGCGTACAGTAGAAAGGTAACACAATCAATTGGTTCTTCACAATCTCGATGATAATTTGCTAACTCTCTAGGAGCAAAACAATTGATATACAATCTATCAAGTTTATACTCTTCCATTTCTGGAAATTTATCTAGGATTTTCCCATGAATAAGGTCAATGACATCCTGATCTTCTTCATCAGTATCGTCAGTCAGAAGATCATATGTCATACCTGTGGGTTTATGGGTATCCTCATCCTTTTCTCCGTACCTATATTGACACTCTTCAGCAAACTCTGAGAGGTCACTAAAATTATTTCTGGATAAAAATTTATCTATCACACAAATACTTGGTCTAACACTAGTTTCGTAGTGATGCATTTTAACAAAGTTCCGAACAATCATAATTCATCGAGAGCTGAGTCAATATCTTGCACTCTCCAAACCACAGTGTATCTATACACATAAGGATGGCGTGGTCCCAATCCTCTGTGACGAATGTTAGATGGAAACACTAACACTCTACCAGGAACAAACTCATGCTCCTCAAGCACATTAAATTTCTCATCACACAATTGAAACTGACCACCCCACTCCTTAGTATCCCAGGTATGGTTAGCCATATACATCATGGTATACTCGTCTGAATCATTTCCATCAATATGGTATGACCCATCACAGAAAGAATGTTGTAAATTATAATCAATTCTGTTCAAATAGTAGTACTGATCTGTTACTTTTTGAATGTGCTCAAACATATCAAAAAATCTAGATGAATCTTTACTAAGAGTATCTACCCTATTGAAATTTGATCTAGAGAATATACATTCTCCAAATAATCTATGTGTCCCATGAAGTGCATTGGGATAGTCAACACCGTTTGCAATATTGATAGCAGAGACTGGCATCTCAGCAAGCAGTTCTTCCGTCTCTATTATATACTTTGGAGAAAATAAGTTATCGTGAATCTTAGCAATCATATCCTTGCCCAGTAAGACGGTAATGTGACAACATTTTCATACTCTTTATTAACCTCCTCACAAGATGTAATAAACAAATCATATACTATGGCAGCTCTAGGTTCGTCCCCCTCAAACTCACTAACAAAATGCATCATATTAGCAGGGAAAATAATAAGGTCACCATCCTCAACCTCAACATCATAATTTAGATATCGTTCATGGACATTAATAGGTGCCATCTCAAACCCAGTGCTAGCGCAGAGTGTTAATACACCACCCTCACCTTCTGTTCTTAGATAATAAATGGCACTGAAGTGAGACCCTTTATGTAGATGCTCAGGAACTCTGCCACTATGAGGACTAACTACGCTAGTCCATGCCTTCTGTACAAAGACGGCATACTCAAGTGTTTTACCATCATCAGCGTCTCTACAGATACTACGCAAGTATTCCTGCATAGCCTGAGATACTTGGTAGTTTAACCAGTAAAATTTTTCTGACCGATGCGCCATGAAAAACTTCTGGACATCTTGATCACCAGTCATGTTGCCATGATCATCGATCTCTTCTTGATTTCTTTCCCAGAACTCTTCACAGAGATCCATCATCCCTTCCCACTCCTTGTCAGGACAAGGAACATTTGTTTGATATATCGCTGTAGGAAATAGTTCTTTAATCATAAGCCTCTGACAAGATTTGAACTTGCGACCTGAGCTTTACAAAAGCCCTGCTCTACCACTGAGCTACGGAGGCAACGATTCAGGCTGGACTCGAACCAGCGACCAACGCTTTAGAAGAGCGATGCTCTATTCCACTGAGCTACTGAACCATATGACCATTATATCAGGCGGTCTCTTCCTCGTCAACTGGCGTAAACCATATCTGTAGACTATATCTAAAGTCATCAGCAAATGGAGATACTGTGGTTACCATATGATCTTCGTTCTCTGTATTAAGAACCATCATATTATATGTGGGGTTAAGTGCTCTCAACTTTTCTCCATCATTCCATATAAAGATACCTCCCCAATTGATATCCCACTCTCGGTTTAAGTATATAGTACAACCATTCTTGCCGTTATCGTCATGCATAGATATGCCAGAATTTTTATGCCAGACATAAAGTTGAACATCAGCTTCTTGATATGGGAGAACATGATGTTCCAAACATTCTAACACAGATTGTTTTAAATCGCCCTCCAGGTCAGTCATGGTAACAACTCCAGTGTCACCAACCTTTAGAGAGTCATCCCAAAATAACTCACTAACAGCCCAAACATTTTTTTCTAAAGAATCCTCAAGAAAATTTTCACAGTTATGTAAAACTTCTTCAGTCAGTACTCCATGTCTTATAATCATAATAATCTTTTTTATAATAACGACCCAAGATATTACTGTTGTAATACTTGGGGTCACCGTTTTCAAGAGATTCTGTTAGGACAGAATGGACAAATAATTGTTTGGTTTCCTCGTAGTTAACTTTACCCTTTGTCAATTGTAGCGAAAGTATTTCTCGTCTGAAGGAACTATTTCCAATTGTACGGCGTTCTCCATTAAGTTCATCAGAGCTTCCGTAATATTTTTTCCAGTCGCTCTCACTTCTAACCCTCCTACCTCCACCTCTAGGCTTTCGTAGTTGGTGAAAGTATTTCCTACCGATGTATTGTCTACCGGATTCGAGATTTGTAATCCGATAGACAAAACCGATAAAGTCACCAATGTTCTCAGATAAAAAAGGTTGTCCTTCAAAAATCCAGGGGTTTTCATAATCAACCATGATGTATTTAAACTACATTATATAGTTATGGAAGATCAGACTCCTTTAACTAACATAGCAGCACGCTTGTCACCAAACTTTTTCATTCTTTTTTGTCTGTCAGACAGTCCATCATTGCTGTAATCGCGGTATGTATTACCGTGACCATCAGTAGCAGTTGCTTTTTGTTCTACAACAGATGGATCATTCATAAAATCATCAATGATCTCAACGATCTGAGCACCAGTGAGTTGCATCATGATCTCTTCTGCTTCCTCTACACTCTCCATGAGATTGTTTTCATCAAGGAATGTAAGGATGATGTCATAGATGTTGTAATCATCTCTAGTAAACTGAGGATGACCATCTAACTTCATACCTCTCTTCTTCTCAAGAGCTGCTTTCTTTTTCTTAGACTCTTCACCAGTACCATCAGAGTATCTATTGTCATGCTCTGCTTTCTTCTTCTTAGCCTTCTCCTTGATACGCTCCTTAGCAGCAGCAGCTTCCTTATCAGAGATGCGATATCCATCACGATCAGTCTTTAACTTCTCGTCAGGCTTATCATATCCTTCTACATTCAGAGTCTTAGGATAGTCCTTGTCACCTTTCTTAGCAGGTGACTCACCACGCTTACGCTTGGCATGAATGTTATCCCAGAGACCTTTCTTCTCTTCGATGGTCTCACCTTCCTTCACACAGTTAGGTACATCCTTACCGCCTTTCTTCTTAGTTCCTTTTGCCTTGTATCCATCCCAGCAGGTGCTAGCACCAACATTCTTCCGTGCCTGCCCTAGACCTTCAACCATTTCACCTTCTGGTTCAAATGATTGATTCATCTGCTTGATCATGGCATCCATCTTCATCTTTCTATCACCAAGTTTACCAGCAAGTCCCTGATTGCCAGTAGGTCCCTTAACTTGTTTCTTAGCAAGTGGGTTTTTGATATCTAGATTAGGATGACCAATGTATCCATCTCCAGGTTTGCCACCAACAAACTCATTCATCTTAATTTTTTCTTGTTGCTTAGCCTTCGTTACAGTTGGTTTTGGGGTACGATTGATTTTTATACCCAGTTTTTCCAAACTACCTTGGGCTTTTTTAGTTGCGTCGTCAACCATGCCTGCCAAACCTTCAGTCATTTCACCTTCTGGTTCATGAGAGTTCTTCAGTGAAGAGATCTCTTTACTACCAGATGCTCCAGACTTTACCTTAGAAGCAAGACTAGGGAAGTTCTTTGCCCACTGTTGCATTGGTGTAGCACCATTGCTCGCACCAGTACGAGTCGAGGCAGAACCGTCTTTGTTCGTTTTTGGTGCAGATACTGATGAGCGTTCTTTGGTGGGGGTAGTCTTGGATTGATTAGCCTTCTGCTTTGCTGCCTGTTGCTTGGCATCATTTGCTGCAGGCGACCTCTCATCAGTAACCTTAGAAGCTACTGTTGCTGAAGAAGGAGTAGCGGGTTTTGTATCTGACTTAGTAGAAGTATCGATAGGAGCAGCACTCTTAGTTTTCAGTGATGGTGGAACACCTTTACCACCTTGGTCACGATATTTTTGTGCTTTCGCAATTTCTGGAGAAACAGAATTACCCTGTGGGTTTCCTGAGAAGAAATTGCCTGCAGCTCTCTTCGCATCACGAAGTTTCTGCATCAAATTAAATTCCGCAATGATAGCTCTTGCCTGCCGCTTCTCTGCAGTGTCAAGATTCTCATAGATTCTAGGGTTGACTGCATGTAATGCAGCGCGGAACTCCTCACCAATGACATCTTTGGGAAGTGCTTCAATCAGGTTGTCAATCAACCTAGAACTTTGATATCCCTCTTCAATAAGAATTTCCGCAAGGGAGAGATAGTTCTCTGCCATTGCGGGATCCATTGCTTTCAGTCTCTTAAGATAGAAAGACTCACAAGTACACTTGTCTACTTTCTTCTTATCAACTTTTTTTCCTTTCGGTTTGTCGTCACTCTTATTCCAGTCCATTGCCGACTTCTCATGCTTGCCACCTTCAGCGATGGTTGCATAAGATTCGCTTAATTTCTTCAGTTGAGAAGCGTCCATGTCTACAATTAAACAGTCTCGTTTGACTATTTATCGTACTTCTTCTTTAGCACTCCATATATCCATGCTTGAGAAAGGGAGGTGGGACCTCCCTGTTCTTTTATCTGAAGATACTTATTATAGGCTGAATCCCGCAAACGAGTTTGCTTTGACATCTTGTTTGATTCCTCCGACAACATAAGACTCTACCTCCGTTTCTTGTGGTGCTACTTGCAGACCCTTGGATGAAATCCAATGCTCAGTCCATGGTAGTGGATTATTTCTTGCAGCAATGTCATAAATCGGATCAAGACCGATTGCTTTCATGCGACGATTAGCAACCCATTCAACATATTGTGATAGAAGCTTTTCATTGAGACCAATCATAGATCCGTCTTTGAACAGATACTCTGCCCATTGCTTCTCCTGATTAACAGCTGCTTGGAAAGTCTGGATCAACCAGTCTTTTTGTTCTTTAACAATCTCGACCATCTCTGGGTCATCGCCTTTCTTCCAGTTGTTGAGGATGTTTTGAGTAATTGCAAGATGCTGATTTTCGTCTCTTGCGATGAGAGAGATGATTTTAGCGGATCCTTCCATAAGCTTGAGTTCACCAAACGCAAACGAGCAAGCGAACGAGACATAAAACCTGATGCCTTCGAGAATATTGACATTGGCTACAGCACGATACAGTTTTGTCTTTAGTTCTTTCTTCGCAAATCTCTGTGCATCAGAGTTATTCCAATTGGCATCCCACATGCTACCACCATCCCACTCATGAGCGATGTTGATAAACTCATCATACGCTTGAGTAATAGAAGCAGCTCTCTCAAGGATCCTCTCATCATGAATGATGGTATCAAAGATCTCAGAAGGATCACTATAGACATTTTTAATGATATATGTGTATGAACGACTATGGATCATCTCCATAAACTGCCACACATTCATACAAGCTTCCAACTCAGGAAGCGAACAGTATGGCGAGAATGCCATACCAGGACCTCTACCTTGAATAGAATCAAGCATTACCTGATACTTCAGGTTGCTAGTGAAGATATGTCTTTGCTCAGGTCTTAGATCATGATAATCGGATCTATCTTTCTGCAGAGAAATCTCTTCAGGTCTCCAGAAATAACCCAACTGCTGCTGAGTCATCTTCTCAAAGAAAGGATACTTATAAGAATCGTATCTCTGAACTCCTAGAGGAGCACCAAAAAACATTGGTTGCTTTTTCGTGTCCACATCGGTCGTATTAAAGACCGTCATACCCTCAACTTTAGTTTTAGGCATGTCTGCGTTTGTTCTAAATTGCACAGGCGTCACACTCTGATTGTTTTTCTAGGTTATTGAGTAAGTTTTCTACACTAGGAATTTCTTCTTCTACTTCGTCAGTCTTGTTATCATATGTATTCTGATAGTAGGAGGTCTTCCAACCGTACTTATATGTAGTCAATAGATCTCTTGCCATCACAGACACAGGTACTTCATTATCAGGATAGTTACTGGGGTTGTAACTCCAGTTACCAGAGATAGCTTGGTCAAAGAATTTCTGCATAACAGAAACTACTTTAATATACCCATCATTACTTTCCATGTCCCAGAGAAGGGTGTAGTGACTCTTGTGAGTATTGTACATTGGTACAATCTGCTTAAGTGGTCCCTTCTTGGATTTTTTAGTGGACAAGAATCCTCTAGGTGGTTCGATTCCATTGGTTGCATTTGACACAACGGAGCTGCTCTCTGAAGGCATTTGTGCGGACAGTGTTGAGTTCCTAAGACCGTGGGTGGTGATAGATGCCCTAAGACTTTCCCAATCATACTTTAACCTATGAGGAACAATATCGTCTACATCTTTTTTATAGGTATCAATAGGAAGGATACCGTCAGAATATTTAGTACGATCAAAATATCCACAAGGTCCGTACTCAATAGAGAGTTGATTGGATGCCTTTAGAAGATAGTATTGGAAAGCTTCTGTCAGATCATGAACCATCTGATGTGCTTCTGGATCATTATAACCTACTTTATGCCTTGCCAGGTAATGTGCCAGACCAATATAACCAATGCCCAGAGAACGACGATTCTTAGTGCCAATTTCAGCTGCTTTGACTGGATACCCTTGGAAGTCAATCAAGGCGTCTAGAGCACGCACAGAGAGGTCACAGAGTTCTTCCAGCTCATCCAGGTTACGAAGCTTGCCTACATTGATAGCAGACAGAATGCACAAAGCAATCTCTCCTTCACCATCAATATGCTGCAGCGGTTTAGTTGGAAGTGTGATCTCTTGACACAAGTTACTCATCTCTACCTTGTCTTTAAAGGAAGAGTGAGTATTGCAGTGGTCAAGATTCATAATATAAAGACGACCAGTCTCTGCTCTCTCCTTCAGGAGATTGAGAAAAAGTTCTTGAGCCTTGATAGTCTTTCTTGGAATAGTGAGATCTGATTCATAGTCCACATAGAGACTATCAAACTCGTCAGTGCCAAAAGCATCATACAAACCTGGGACATCGTGAGGACTGAATAGCGTGATGTTTCCATTTTCGATGAACCGCTCGTAGAAGAGCTTGGTGATTTGGATGGAGTAGTCGAGTTTTCTGACACGATTGTCTTCTGTTCCTTTGTTGTTCTTAAGAACAATAATGTCTTCTATCTCTTTGTGCCAGATAGGAAAGTGAACTGTAGCAGAACCACCTCTGATGCCGTTTTGTGTGCAGCATCTGACAGTGCTTTCAAACTTTTTAAGGAAGGGGATAACGCCTGTGTGTTGTACCTCGCCGCCTCTAATCTTAGCGTTGATGCCACGAATTCTGCCTGCGTTAATGCCGATACCAGCCCTTTGTGCGACATATTTACCAATAGCCATATCACTGCTAAAGATACTATCGAGGGTGTCATCAACATCAACGAGAACACAAGATGCATATTGACGGAGCGGTGTCCGAACTCCTGCCATGACTGGCGTTGGGATGTTGATTTTGTGTTTTGAGATTGCATCGTAGTATTTTTTTACATAATCCATGCGAGTCTCTTGAGGATAGTCGCTATAGATGGTGGCTGCAATCAAGATATACATGAACTGAGGAGTTTCGTAGACATGTCCTGTACTACGATCCTGCACTAAGTATTTATCCGCAACTTGTCTAAGCCCAGCATAGGTAAACAGATAGTCTCTGTCATGATCGATCATATTGTTGATCTGATCAAACTCCTCAGCAGAGTACTTTTGAAGGATCTCAGGGTCATATACGCCCCTCTCAATGCCAATCCTAATATGATCGGTTAGATTGCTATGTTCATGCATCTTACCCCACAGTTGTTTCCTCAGAGAGAACAACAACAATCGAGCTGCTACGAATTGATAATTGGGATTTTCAAGGTCGATGAGATCAGAAGCACTACGGACCAAGATCTCTTGGATCTCTGCAGTTGTGATACCATCATAAAATTGGATCCCAGAATTAATTTCAATCTGAGATGCAGACACACCTGTGAGGTCAGTACATGCCTCATCAACCATCTTGTGCATCTTATTGAGGTCAAGAGATTCTACTTGTCCAGACCGCTTCTTAACCTTTGTCCCGTTGGTCATACTTTTTTCCACTCAGTAAATTTAACTTGTGCTTCTAGCCCAGAATATGTATTCGATTCTAGCGCATCGTTCACATCGATGCCTGCTAAAACCATATCATTGATGTCTTTTTGTCTTATACTTGTTGGCCAGATGACGACTTTCTCGCCTCTAGATATAGCTCCTCTGATGCGTCCAACAATCTCGCCATTACGGGGCTCGTTATCAAAAGTATAAATGCAATCGCTTCCCTCAAGACAACTAAGGTCACCGTCAGCACCACACAAAGCCACACTATTGTCGATGAAAGTGCTGTCAAAGGGTCCTTCGACCACATAGATTGGTAATCCTTTATCGACTTCATCAAATCCATAAATTTTTGGTGCCTCATCGTTAAACATAATAGTTATATATTTGATATGGTTTGGCAATAATGCCCTACCTTGAATCCCCACAAGATCATTTTGATACCATAAAGGTATGATAATCCTGGGTTCTTCGTTCTTTGTGTCCTTGAATGTTGGTTTTATACTGTTAACAAATGTTTTAAATTTGTCAGCATAATAAAACTGATTAGAGTCTAGTTTTCTCTGCTTTAGATACTCTCTAGCACTATCTACCGCAGAACACTTCGGTAGATTCAACCTTGCTTTGAATTTTGGTTTCTCAAACTCAAACACAGGGTCTTCGACTACAGTCGCTTTTCCAGTCAACCCCTGTTTGAACCTCTCCATAACATATCTTTTATAGAGAGTTCCATCAATCTTCTTGATGAAGTTGCTGAAAGACATCGACGCGCCACAATTATGACACTTGTAGTTAGCGTCATTCTTCATGGCATAGATGTACCCTCTCGCCTTGTTCTTATACTTTTGGGAGTCCCCACAGATGGGGCACCTAAAGTTATAGAGGTCAGCTTTGACTCTCTTGAACTTCTCGAATCTAGCTGAGAGTAGACCTATGTACTTTGAATCTATCAGATTCATCAACCAGTCCAGTGCCTGGTACTATCATACTGGTTTCTTGTGGCGATGTCAATCCCCTCATCAATGCTTGACCGGGAACGCTGACCATGAATGAGATCACAGCGAGACCACCGAAGATTGTCCACATCTTTTTCTCCATCATCCTGAGTCTGTCATCTACCATACGAATGTCTCTCTCACAACCTTTCTTGATTGTGTCTGTCTCTTTATTCAGATCTGCATGAAGTCTATCTACTTTTTCAAATAGAATTCCATCGACTTCACTCTGTGTGGCTAACTTCTCGTTATGCACAGCAAGAAGTTGTCCCATCTTTACAGAGTTATCCTGTAACGAATCAACTACTTTTTCTAATCTTTCAATGATGGCAGTATTTAAAATTGTAGTATTTAAATTAGAGTCCATTGCTGTTAGATTACTTGGTTAGATCTCTTCGGAATTGTTGCTGTCCATACCATGCTGTACCAGAAGCACCGTTCTTAGCCCACCAACTAGGATGATTCTTTTTTGTACTCAGTTGAGCTGAACGATTAATTTTGTTTAGTTCAGGATCATTTTGAACTTTTAATTTAACTGCACCTTTATTGTCAGCTTTAGTTCCTACACCATCAAGTCCACCAGTAGCACGGCGACCAGAGTTGTCCTGTGACGCGGTAGTCTTGCTTGGAGTAGATGTAGGTTGTCGAGTAGAGGGAGTCACATCAGATTTTGGAAGTCTATCTTTAATAAACTTAGTCGCTGGTTTAACTACATGACGATTTAAACGATCGCCAGCAGCCTTGATGCCAGCTTTAAACTCACCAAAACTCTTAAGTCTGATGCCCTCTTCTAGATGATTCATTTCTTATTCTTCAGGTGATCAAGCCAGACTTTTCTTGAACCGTGTCCACCAGTAGCATACTTTTTTCTACTAAAAGGTTTGTCAGTAAGAGGTTTGTCATATCCAGCAACAGGTCCAGCAGGATCTGCCTTGCCACCAAAACCACCAGATGCACCGACTGCATTACCAGCCATCATCTCCATGATACTATTAACCTTTCTAAGTCTTCCCATCAAACGGTCCTCAGCTGTTCTAAGCAGTATTCATCATCATGAATATTATTTAGTTCAGTCCGAGGATAGTCAGGAATTCTACCTAGGTAAGTTAAAAAACTCTTGGTACATGTCCAGAGTTCTTTATCTAATTTAAAGAATAGCAGGGGAACTCCAGCATCACCAAAAACATTAAAAAGGACTATAAAGTGATTAAGAATAAGGTGGGTTCGTAACTCACCAGTATTCCTGTATCGCTTCAGTAGCCTCTTAATATATTTTATCCGTTTCAAGTCATCATAAAAATCATCTTGAGTAACCGCTTGTGGGTTATCATAATTTTTAATGGCAAAAAGCAGATAGTTGCTATCATTCAATTCATCAAATCTCATTTATCCCTTATTCATCAGTAGGATAAGCAATTCCATTAGCACCTGTGGAGATTCCAGAAGCAGCTACAAGAACTTCGCTCTTGACTCTCAGGTTACCATGCATATCAATATAAGTGGTAACACCTACCCATCCATGATGAGCAACACCGTATTGACCAGCAGTATCTGTGGAAATACCGTAGACTAAAGAATCTGCCTCAGATCTTTCTTCTTGATATACACTGTCCTTAACAGTATACATTGGTAGTTCGCTGATACCGTATGTAGTAGCAGCAATACTTGCTGCACTCAATCCAGCATCTGAATCGATAGTAAGAATACGGTCACTAGTGATGCCACTGATAACAGCGTCACCATAGTAGGTTCCTACACCGCCGCGAGCACCAACACGAATTACTTGACCAACTTCAACATCGGTTGTAAAAGTGGTTCCTGTGCCAGTTACAGTAAGACCACTAACGGCTACTGTGCCAAAGGTTTGAATATTGTCGTTAAGACCCCAGAGAGCCATGTTCTTACACCCGAACTACAGTTTTCATAGAATTATTTATAACCTATGCATCCTCGCGGGTTTTGATAGCATTGGTGACAACTTCAAGTAGTTGATCATCCATGTCAGTCTTGGTCAGCTTAACCGCTTTAGCAAGAATAACAAGACAGATCTCAACCATCTTCTCACCAAGTTCTTCATTCTCAGGAATTTTATTAATAGCATCAGTAATAATTTTTGATGCCAATGGAAGTAAAAAAGAAAGCATAATTTGAGATAATTACTTCAATATATAGGCTCAATCTTTTTCTTTCTAGTCCTTTTTCTTTTTATCCATTAAAGCACCCTTACCATGCTTAGCACGGATTTGTGCTTTGACAATATCCATAGCACTCATACCCTTTCCGTATTTCTTCTCAGTCTCTTTTTGAAGAGCGGTCTTTCCTTTACGCTTTTTATCATCATCAGATCTTTTGGTAGGGCGATCATACCGATCATTACCATCAACACCACCGCGTTCCATGCGGCGATCTTTCATAGCATCTGATGCTTCTTCTTTAAGCTTAGCAGCATCAACTTGAGCCCTCTTTTTACTAGAAGGTAATTCACCTAGACGCTGTTGTAACGATTTGCCAGCTTCAATTGAAGAATCAGATTTGAATATACCAGGGTTGGCAGTAGAGTTCATACCTTTTTGGTTTTTAAAATCCAGACCTGCTTTCTTCACTAAAGCTTTAATCCCCTTGATCGCTCCACCGTTAGCGTCAAGTTTCTGCATGTTCTTCTCAGCTCTCGCTCTTGTCGCTGCTCTTGCTGCCGCAGCATCTGCTGCCATAGATGCACGATAATCGGTTGCTTGTTCCTTCTGTATTTTTTTCTTAATATCAGCAATAGTATCCTTTACATTTTCAGAGGATCCAGTGTCAACAGTACTGAGTTTCTTCGCTTCAGGACCTGCTTCACCTTTAGTACCTTGTTTAGGTGCAGAATCTGTAGCCTTTGATGCTGCCTTAGTCTTAGCCTTAGTCTTAGTCTTAGGCGTATCCTTCAGACCATATCTAGGAGCATCAGGTACTTCAGAAGCTTGCCTAATTCCAAAACGCTTTACTTGTCTATCATACGATGACATCTTATATCCAGGATCACTCTTATCTTCTTCAGAAGATGGTCTCCTTTGGCTCGAGGCAACACCACCAGCCTCATAGAAGTTCTTAACGGTTTTGACCAACCCCTCATTGACATCAGGATTAATAACGACTTTATTCTTTACAGGCTTCTCTTCGATCGTTATTTCTTTTTCGTCTGAGTTGGTTGCCTTCTCAGACTTATAGAGCTTTTTTTCGGATAATTCTCCAACCTTGGTGCGGAGATGAAGTTCTAATTCTTCTTTCTTAGTGCGCCTTGCTTTGTCTGCAGCAATAGCGGCACCAACTGTTTTACGACGCTTTTTCAGATAACCATCAGACTTATCAACATCGCCATCATTATCAATGTCATCATCCTCTTTGCCCACAGGATCTAAAGCTTCAGGCATGAAGACATTTGCCATGCTGCTAAGCATGATATCCTCTGCGGATTGCTCAATAAAATTAGCCATTGCTGATCGCCTGAAGAATGTGTTTCTTTCTATTTCTTATTTATAAATGACTTTACCTTCTCCATAGGAGTCAGTTTCTGTACATACTCTCTGTAAGAGTCAGTACCCACCTCCCGTTTATGTGCGGGAACACCAGAAGGGAAGCGGGAAACATATTCGGTCAAATCCTTAATCCAAGATTTGAACATGATACCTTCTTTAGTAACAGCAATGACATGATTTGCACCGCGTCTAATGATTCTGCCGACTAGTCCAGTATTAAGGGACTCTGCAAGAGTGCCAAGTCCAAATACATTGCCCGCAACATAGTGCTCTCTAAGTGTTGTTTGATCATACTTAGGAGCAATTTGCCAAAGCTCTACACCTTCAGTTGCAGCAGCTGCACCCATAGATCTTTGTACGGTATTGAACAATTCTCTTGCTACCATACCCTTTGCTGCTTTTGGCAACCCATTCTTAAATGCTTCAAAGTCACCATCTGCTGCTAGAGATCGAAGTTTGGAAGCAGACATGCCCTCCACCCCCTCAGAGTCGGCGTCCCGTTCTCCTGCAGAGATGACATTAATCGCATCAAAATTATAGAGTTGCCCGTTGTATTTGTTCGCGAGGTTCTCAAACTCTTTTTGTCTGTCAGAACCAACCACGATGTTGATACCGCTGTATCCTTCTGCATCTGCTTGTTTTAGTGCATCAAAAATAGTACGAATCGCTGGATCATAAACGATAGAGTTCGCATGATCGGGGAACATCTTCTTCATGAACAGGATCTTGGTCTCAGAATCCAAGGGATTCTTTTGGGGATCCACCGAATGAGATGGATATACAATATATTGATCGCCGTCAGCGGTATTTTTTATCTTATCGAGAAGTTTTTCGTGACCAGATGTGGGAGGATTAAACCTACCAAATCCAATCGTCAAAGTTCCGCGTGTCTTTTCTACTTCTGCTTCTTCTTCTTCAGGAGGTATCTCCCCTCCGCCTTGACCACCAACTGGTGGTGGTGGATTCTCTGGAGTCAGTCCTCTAGCTGCAGGACCAGGTGTATTAGGGTCAGTTTCTTGAGCTAGTTTTCTACCACTGTTAAAAACCAACTCGCCATCTAAGGTTCTACCAACAATTCTGCCATTGGTATCTACCCACGAGCCATGACCATCACCGACAAGACCAAGCTTCTTCGCCTGCTTTGCCGCGTTACTTTGTGCTTCGTTCAGAAAGTGAAAGAAACTTTTCATGATTTATGAAAATACCCGCCTAGCAGTCTCCGCAACTCTATTTATGTTAAATGACACAGTGATACGAAGTTTGTCAGATATGTTCTTTTTTACCATATGTTCCAAGCAGGATGGGAATATAACAATGTCACCCTCTTCTACATCAACATCATTAAACTCATCTAGATGTGGATTTACATCCATGTCAATAGATGTACCCTCAGAATGGATATTCATATGGGTGAGATATGCGTAAATATCTGCTTGAGGATTAACAAAAGTTGTTCCGATATGTTCTTCAGGATCGAAACAAACATAATGTATCCCAGAAAAAAACCCAGGCAAATGGGTATGACCTTCCTGGAAGTGTGATTTCTCATAGGCATTCATCCAAATTTCATCAATAACAGGTCTACCAAGGAACTGCATGTCATCTTTCCATTGATAAAGAATATCATTGTAGATGTTAGCGTATTCCTCATGAGGAAAGGCTCCAGAACCAAACTCTGTCCTTACATTACATGACCAACCCTCAGGAGTTCCATTGGTTGCATGATTTTTATAGGATTGATATCTTTGGACCAATGTATTTTTCAACTCAGGATCATTAAGATTGTACTTATAGATTCTCTGAGGAAACAAATCAATATACATTTATTCAGTGTAGATAGCTTTTAGGAAGTTGACATCTTTGTCTAGATCATACTTAGACTTTGTAGGTTTTTGTACAATCTGCAATGCCGTCGTAAATCTATAGTTATACATCACGCTTCCACCCCTCTTCACACGAATTCTAACCCTCATGCTAGGATTGAATTGTGGGACAGGTAACTGTACAGGATTTTGCAGCATGTAGTACATGCCATATCCACCTATCTGGATGTAATAGTTTTGCTTAGCAGCATAGTAGTTCCATAGAGCTGATGGTTTGATAGGCAAAAAGGCATCCTTAAACCTAGCATAGTCAGACTTCACCATGTCTTGGGTGATCGACTTGTTCGGAATGATGCCTTTGTTCGGTTGACCTTTAGGTCCCCAAGTTTTATTCACAAACTGCTCAACGCCAACTGCCCTAAGCAGTTGACGCATCTCGTCTGCAGCAGCAGTCTTTGCTCCTCCTAATTGCCAGATCTTTTTCTTCTGATCAAACTCAAGAGTTCCTTGACCGTAATCAGCTTTGAGATCTAATTTAAGTTCTAACTTTTGATTTGCTTTGTTATAGATGAACATTGCATCTGGAGCATTCGCGTCAGAACCTGCAGGGGTAAATCCGTTTGGAACTAAACCAGCTGCTTTTAGTTTTCTGTGTATCTTTCCTTCGTAAAGGAACCCAGCTTCCCCTGCCATTAGAGATTAGTTTACTTTTTTTTATTTAGAGACTTATTGTAGATAACAACTTTTTCTCCATCGTGAGTAAACACCAGTTCATCATCATGACCCCAACACAACTCTTCGTACAAAGAATTTAATTTTCTTAAATCTTCGTATAGCGCATTAGAGTTCGGCATCTTTTTTTTCCTTGTTGAAACCAAAAGGCGCAAGTTTATCTTCTACCCGCTTTTTCATAACAACACCAGCAAGAGACTCCATAACTTTAAGAATCTCTTCTGCCTTAGCACCTTCGCCAAGTTCTTTGGCAACATAGAAATACTTAGGAAAAAATTCTTCTCCAGCATTCTTATATTCGTCAAGAGTAATAGCTTTCATTTACCAACTCCGTAGTCACCACCACTTTTACGGTGCTCTGATTCAAGATCGCTAATTGTCTCATGCAGTTTCTTGACTGCTTCAATCACTTCAGGAGTTTCTTCCCACTCCCAAGTTTCACCTTTGCTGCTAAAAAATTGTCTTGTAGTCATTACAGATCACCTGTCTTACGATTTTCTGAGTAATAAGAATCAAAAGTTCCTGCTGGATAACGCTTCGATAGTTTATCGATATTACGGTCAAGAACTTCTTCTAAGGAAATGTCAAGTGCCATACATGCCTGAGCAACATACCACATAACATCACCAAGTTCGATCTTTAGATGATCTATATTAGCTTCGTCCCAGGGTTTGCCTTGGAAAATAATTTTCTTAACAATCTCCATGAACTCACCACCTTCAGCAGAGATGCCCACAGCAGCAGTTAGAAGACGCTGAATCTCACAACCACCTGCTTGAAGTGCAGCAACACGAGCAATAAACTGTGCAGGATCCTTAGATGGAGCACTAGTTACTTGATTAACAAACTCAAGATAACCATCCTTAGAAGTAGTGGTATTAGTATCTGTATTTGTAATTACAACATTAGGAGCGGGAGTAGGAACCTCTGTAGTATAGGCAATTCTTGGGTCCACTTTTGGTTGAGGATTGGTATGATTAGGATTACCTAACTGGGGTCCAGTACGATCTTCTGAATCATCGGACCATCCTTCAGTACCAGGATCGCCAGGTTCTGCTTCCCAGAACTCTTTAGCGCGAGGACGACGAGGAGGGGTAGCTACAGGTCTCTGTGGATCTGGAGTAGCGTCAGCAATAGCGTTAGAATAAGTAGGCATAATTAGTTTAAAACAGAAGTGTATTGTGGATGATAGTTGTGTACAGAGTTCAACCTAAAGGCTTCCCATGTAGCACCCACAGTGCTCAGATCTGAATCTGGGAAATCCAGAGCATCTGGATATACAGTGAGGAATGCAGTTAACATCATTCTATCATAGTCCCCATGCCATTCTGGTTGAATGTATGGGTTATGAAACTGCATGGTGGAATACATTACAAGATCATTATACTGCATTTGTACAGCATCTTCAAGCCTGAAGTTCTCATAATCTTCCATTTGAAACCACGAATCAGCTTTAGCATCTTCGTGTCTTTCATAGAAATTACTTAAGGCATTTGCCTCATCTCTATTCATATCCATCCAGTTATTTCTACCCATCCATGACCAAAAACCAGTCCTCACTGGGTCTGGAGATTGAGACAGATTGATGTTAGCTGCAATATGCATCTGAAGATAATCAGGATCATCTAGTTCATTGTCTACATGAGGATAGCAACAAGAACATGACGATCTATCTAGGGTCATATTACCACCCTCTAAATTTACATACCCATCTCTAACTGCAATAGTGTTAACACCAAGAATTTTTTTGACAGGAGTTGTAAGGAACTTGTAAAACTGAGTTTGAAACAAAGGTGGAATCTCAGCTGTCAGTCCAGGGCGAACCGTAGTATCCGTCTCCTCAATATCTTTGGTCGCCCAGTAAGGAAAGGTAAGCAGGAACTCACGAACCTTGTCAGGATATTTAAACACATCCTTTGCAACAATAATGGTAAATGGTTGCCTTGTTCCTAGATCATGAAATTCAAACTCAAGGTTATTAGTAACGGAAATTTCATTCCATATCTCGCTAGATGCTTTAATCATTGAATTTCAATTTAGAAAATTTATCTGCGGTATCGTTAGTGATTAAAGTTTCTTGACCACTATCTAAAAGATTGCCACCATCGCTTTGTTCACAATCATACAACCGCATCTTTGCCCTGTCAATACCTACGACAAATCTCTTATTGAGAGTAGGATCATTGTATCTATTCTTCAATTGTTTGACCATAATTTGTCCTAGTCCCTCAAGGTCATCTGTTGAAATAAGGGCAAACATAAGATCAGCAGTAGCAGGGAGACCAAAGGACTCACTAGTGTCAGTAATGTCAACATCAGAGCTACCATAACCAGAACGAGTGGTCTGGGTGGCAGATAAGATAGGGACCCTTGCCTCAACAGCGAGTCCTCTAAGTTCTTCAGCAATAGACTTGATAACCGTATATGAATTGACATTGCTGCCTCCCCGATACCTGCTGGAAGCACAAATATTAAGGTAATCAATGAAAATAATATCAGGTCTAAATGACTTCTTAAGTGCAAGCTCATTAAGAAGTGCCTTAAAGTGTCCACTATGTGCGCTAGCAGTAGGATACTCTTTAATTATAAGAGAACCTTGTGTCTTCTTAGCTAGATTTGATACTTTATTTTCAAAGATAGATTTAGGAAGTTCTACAAGGTCCTTGATATTTACATTCAATAAGTTAGCATCAATTCTCTCTGCAATTCTCTCTTCAGCCATTTCAAGCGTGATATATAACACATTCTTTCCTTGGAGTAGAACCGAACTTGCGAAATGACACATAAACAAACTCTTACCGACGCCAGTCCCAGCCAAAGCAATATTGAGCGTTTTGTTTGGTAGACCACCCTTGGTAATTTTGTTGAAATAATCAAGGTCAAATGGGATCTTGTCTTCCTTCCTGTGGTATGACTCGTACCGTTGCTCATAATCTTCTAGGTAATCGTGTCCAATGTGATTGTCAAACGATACTGCTAAAGCTTCTGAGAGAATACTAGGAATAGCATCTCTAGTTTTCTTTTCATCGCCACCATCAGCAATCTGGATAGACTCCATAAGAGCTAGGTAGATAGCACGATCACGACACCACTGCTCAGTTGTGTCTAGCAACCATTGTGTATGAGTTTCTGACTCACGAAGGATGTCTACTACCTTTGTAGTGTCCTTAAATTCTTGTTCAGACAGATCTTCTCTGTTCTGAATCTCAATATTTAAAATTTCTGGAGTGAGAACTTTGTCATACTCTAGAGCAAAAGTAGAGATCTCCTGAAATATGATCTTCTCTGTACGCTCTTCAAAATAATCTTCCTTAATGAAAGGCAACACCTTCCGAAGGAACTCTTCATCATGAATGAGATTCCTTAGGACGGTCAGTTCTATACGATCCAAAATTACTCACCATAACTAAATTCTTTCTTGGCAACATCATCGAGTTGTTGCATCACTTCTTCAGTAAAATACTGTTCAGGATCTTTATAGATCGCTTTAGCATAGACTTTCTTACCGTCTATCTCATAACGACCTGCTACATTTTTCCAAAGTCCGCCAACCTCACCGAGTTCAAGAAGACCAAAATATCTATCAAGACCACGATCATCGTAATAGAGACGCACCGTAACATCCTTGTTCTCCTTACTCAAACGCGACTTGTGAGTCTTTGCCTTGATAAGATTACCAATGACTTCTGTTCCATCCTTCTCTTTCTTCTTGCTGAGATAGATGATTGTACTTGCTGCATACTTGAGACCAGAACCTCCTCCCATTTCCTTTGTAGGGACATAAGAACCAATGACATCGTAAGTGTGGTTAGTGACAATCATTGGTATTTTAGCCTGTCCTAGCTTCAATGTCAACATCCTGAAGGCACCTTTAACCAGTTGTGATTTTGTCATATCACGAACCTGTTTCTCGTCAAGAGCATCTCTGATTTCCTTCTCGGTAGATAACATACCAAGAGAATCCAGAACAAACATACAGGGTTTACGATCTTGCTCAGGTGTTTTCAAGTAAAGATCAACTGCTTTCAGAGCTTTACTACGAAAGTCTTCAATAGTAACAACATTAACTACGACCAGGCGATTGAGATCAATTCCTCTACTTTCGAGAAGAGATTTATTAACTGCTGACTCGGTGTCAAAATAAAGGCAATATCCACCAGGATTAGAATCAAGAAAGTTTTTGACGACAGCGAGAGAAAAGAAAGTCTTGCCAGTAGAAGACTCACCAGCAATGGCAGTAATCTTATTCCCAGATACACCCCCAAATATACTACCTGAGCAAAGCCCATTAAAGATGTAAGAGCCCGTGTCCACATATGTCTCAGAGTCATTAATATCTGCGGCAAGTTGTGTGTATTCACCACCCACCTCCTTGACAATTTCTTTCAAAAAATCCATTTAGTTTTCGTCCCATCTCAATGTCTTGAGGTATTCTAGCACATTTTCCCGCACTGACATCAATTCATTAAAGCACTCTTGATTGTGAGCACAGTTCCTAAGTTTAGAGTCTGGTTTGTGGACGCTTTCAATAAAGAGGTCAAGCCCCCTATTCCACCTTTCTTGATCTGTCATGTGAAGAAGAGTTCTAAGTTTGCTGTTTTTTCCACTGACCATCCAATAGCATCAAGAATAGTCCTCAAAGGTTCTAAAAACGCTTTGTTGAATTGAGTGTCGTAATCGACATACTTATTAATACCCAACTCCTTAGGAAAATCCTGAATAAATGAGATGACATTCTCATGTAAGATGTTGGGTTTCTTCAGATAACAAAACTTGATCTTCTCACCGTTTTGAATGAGAGAATATTTGTTAGTAAGTTTTGCTTCTTTAATATAATGGTTATAAAGAAGAGCACCGCGACAGTGGATTGGTGTTCCCTTAGAATAAATGTCCGAAGAAGATTTATATTTTACAACATCGCTGACAGATCTTGGAAAAGAAATTTCTTCTGGAGGGAGAGACTTGAATTTGGTACGACATTTGTCGATGTAGTCAATCATGTCATCTTCAGACCCTGACATCATAATCTTAAAGGCATCCTTTAACATTGCTCTGCATGGAGCAGGTGTGGATGACTTTACAGCTTCGATGCCCATCACCTTTAATTTAGGTTCGGAATATGCTACACCTTCACTATTGTAAACATTCAGGATATATCTTTTTTTAGCAGTCCAAATACCACGGTCAGCGATATTCTCCCGCTTCATACTCATCTTTTGCTCGTATGCCGAAACATAATCCGCAAGCTCTTGATATGAGGTCTCAATAAATGGTTCCAGTTTCTCTTGGCAGATCTTGTCAAGTAACCCCACAACTGCTGCTTTATCACCAGACTTAGAACTAAGAAATTTAGTAACAAGAGGTCCAAGATTAAGATAGATTGAGTCGGTGTCACTTGCGACAACATAGTCTTCACTCTTTGTCTGCAAAAGTTTATTTAGATATTCATTCACCTTGCCCTCAATCCAGCGGATAGAGACCTGACCAGACAGAGTAATAGCTTCTGCGTTTGCTAGTTTGTAGTACCTAAAATATTGATTACCAATAGCGCCATAAGCAGAGTTAAGAGAAATCTTCTTCGCCATTTGAATGTTGTTGCATCTAGAGATCTCCTTTTTAAGTGCTTCAGTAGGAGTCTTCTCGTACTGCTGCTTGGCTTTGAGCATCCTCTTCTTGAATATAACACGCTCTCCATACATTTTCTCCATAAGTTCGGGCAAGAATCCCTTCTTATCTTTACGGAACATAGCACCGTTTGGACAAACAGCGTACTGTTTGTACATCTCAAAACTTATCTGTTTACTAAGTATCTTGTCAACGGAAGCAGTTGGGTGCCTTTCGTCCAAGAGGGTTTCTGGTGATATGTTGTACTGCATGATGAGATGAGGATAAAGAGAGTTGAGGTCAAAAGACACAACCCAGTCATAGACTCCCGGAATCGGTTCCTTAACATAGGCTCCTGCATACTTTTCATCCTTATTTGATGATACTTTAGGTGGAATGACAATACCTTTTTTCTTTAGGTAGTTATAGATGATAGTATCCCACATCCTTACTTGATAAAAGACATCACTATAGTTAACTTTAGCATCGTATGCCATAGTTAAAGCAAGCTCGATCAACTTCATCTTATCTTCAAGACGGTCTACGAGCTCCACATCAATGATATTATATTCTACAAATTTTTGCCACCCATTAGTATAGAAATCCTTAAAGGTATCAAACTCTGAGTGGTCAAGTTTTTTCTGACCAAGTTCTACATTTGCAATGTAATCAAGACGATACGATTCTTGATTGGTATATGTAAATTTTTTATAAAGATCGAGATAATCTAACTGGGAAATACCGCCAATGTCATAGAAGACTTGCCTACGACCTTTGATAAAGACCTCTTTCTGAGATACTAATCCCCAAGGCGATAATCTCTTAGCAAGTTTTTCGCCAAGAACACGATCAATACGCTTTGCAATGAACGGCATATCGAACAACTGAATGTTCCAACCAGTCACAACATCAGGAGTATTCTCCATCCACCAGTTGATAAAACTGTTGAGTAGATCCCGCTCATTGTTGAACTGAATGTAGCGAACATTGTCCTGTTTAATCTTGAACGGACCCTGACCCCAGGTTGTAATCTCCTTTGTATTATAATCTTGAATAGTAATCAGCAAGATCTCTTGATCAGCTGCCTCAACATCAGGAAATCCATTCTCAGCACGAGTTTCGATATCGACTGTGATAAGGCGAATCTTACTAGCATCAAATTTAATCTCTTCTTGAGGATACTTATCAGAGATATACTGATAGATGTACCGCTCATTACCGTAAACCTTAAAGTTATCAACATCACTATACCGCTTCATAAAGTCACGACAATCACGGACACTTCCGGGTTTGACAGGCTCTACATATTCACCGTCAAGAGTCTTGTAATAAGTTTTTTTCTTTGCCGGAACGAATAATGTTGGAGAATATTTCTCTCTAAACTGAATGTACTCACCATTTTCATAACCACGAACGAGGAACTGGTCCCCAATCATTTGTACATTAGTATAGAATTTCATCAGGTAGTCAGTTCTTTGTATGCGTCGAGAATAAACTTTTCAGGATTGATCAATGTGAGGATGTTATCGCTCTGAATCCTACACTTCTTATCAGAAGACATATTCATAACTGCCCAGGGCACAAGACGATCCTTGTAGTCTGCAGGTTCTTCATCTAACACCGTAAATTCATAAGGTTTAGTCAGTTCGCAGTCAGGTTCACCGATGTCAGCACCAATCTCTTCAACATCAGCAATAATGCAACGATAATCTTCCTTGAATACAATAAGTTTAATTGCCATTGAGTAACTCCAGGTACATGGTTTTGATATCAGGCAGAGGTTCATAGACCGTCTGCACATTGTTTGGATTCACGAGGAATTGTGTGTCAGCTGTTAGTGGTTGCCAAGTAGCAAAAGAAACTTGAGAACTTGTTTGCTGTACATTTGTATCATCCTCTTCTTCTTCGGTCAGCATGACTCTCTGCGGTTGCAGAATAAGCTTAAGGGGGTTGCATATCAGATATTGACGACTCTTATCCTCATCCAGGACTTCTTTGACATCACCAATGATTTGATCAGAACCAATGATTGCGACTTTAATGGACATAATGCAGTTCTTACCTCTGGGTATTATAGCATAAAAAAAGGGGACTGTCTGGATTTTGCCAGACATCCCCTTGCGGCGACGATACGCTTCTATTTAGAACCAACTTTTCCGCTGATGAGATTCGGGTACAATCTTGCCCAGTTCGACAGTTAACAATCCATCTTCAAAGTCCACGGACTTAACCTCAACATCATCAGAGAGCGTCCAGACCCGCGTGAAGGACCTCTGTGCCAGTCCTTTGTGAGCGTAGGTTGTATCGGTCTCCTTATCCTCCTTCTGCCCCTCTACGAAGAGTTTCCCTGCCTCCGTGTAGACATTAACCTCTGCCTTCCTGAACCCCGCTAGAGCGACCTCTAGCCTGGATGTTACGGCACTTACAGTTATGAGGTTGTATGGGGGATAATTTGAGGTAGTCTCATGCAGTTTGAAGAGACGATCAAAGTATTCGTCCATTCCAATACTGTTTTTGTTAATCCTGTCTAGTAGCTGGTCAATGTTTGCAGCATTAAACTTCATCAGTGTACTCATGATAGCTCCTTAGTAAGCGAGTTTGTCTTGTATGGACCCTTTCGGCATCCACTACTAATTATACAAGAAGACAAAAAAAAGAGGGTGTGGTTAACCCCCTTATAGTAGCGTATATTCCGATGTAGCGTGTCGCGCACGAAAAGGCGACGAACTATTTATTCGGTTTCCACAACCTCTTTTGTCTTTCGACCGATGTTGTATTTGGTCTCTAGTGTCCAATTCTCTTTTTCTTTATATGCTAGGACTTTGATCTGATTCAAGGGAGCAATGTCCTGAATTACCTCAGCATCAGAGACTTTAACCAGACCCCAATCAGAGAGCAATTGGATGATTCTGTTTCGTCTTTGAACATCATTGATAGTAAGGTTAGCTCTCTTACCATCCAATGCGAATAACTCTTTAAAATGTACAATGAAGTACTTTCCTTGCTTATGAAGAATGTGGCATGATTGATATAACTTCTTTTCTTTCCTAGAAGCTACACCAATTCGTGTCAAAGTTTCTCTCACTTTCAAGAAATCATCTGGTTCACCGAGGAATACCTCAACCATTTTCTCAGGTGCCCACTCAAAAATGGGCTCAACAACGACGCTCATCTCAATATATCAAAAAGTTTGAACTATTTAGCGCAGCTGTTCTTTATAATCAGCTATAGCATTTTTGACAATATTATAGGTTGATCCGTTATATGATTTCTCAATATATCTCTTATCCCACCATTGATCGATATCACATTTCTTACCAGTTTTTTCTTCATAGATTGCTATGAACAGTGACAATAAGTTCCATTGACTGGGTGGAATGTATCTGGGAGAGATGCAAACAAAGATGTGATCATAATCATAGTTACCATGATCATATTCCTCCTTAAAGCAACTCCTCCATGTTGATTCTGTTGGCATCATGTGCTTCATGATGAATTCATTTACGAAGGTACGAGTATCACAAACATGCTCATGAGGATTTCTAATCCAAGTCATGCTGTTTAATCTACCATCGATTTGAAGTTTTGCTCCCCAGTTACCCTCATCAACTTTATTAAATGCTTTGATCAGAGCCCACTCTAGAATATGACCACCTAGGTATACATCTTCTTCCATCTCATGAGTATTGTCACCATCAATATTAGATCCACAAAGAAAATCATCATGATGATCAATGTTTACCAGGTCAATATTGTCTCCTTCAAGTCCCTCAAGGATAAAATCATGATCAAAACCAAAACATACTTTCGCATTTGGACTTGCATCCAAAGCTCTGGTAAAAGTTTCAAGTATATAATCTAAATTTTCTTCGTTAACAATGTTCTCCCGCGTATCCATATCGGGATACTTACAAAAATAGAAATGCCATTTGGCAGCTGGATGCCAATCATCCCACATTTCATTTTCTTCGTTTGGCCATTGATCAACTGTGTCAAAAACATAGTCAATGTCGATACTTAAGACCTTCATTTGATACCACCAGTGTCAAGTTTTTTACGAATAAAATCAATCTGTTCGTTACTCAGGATTCGCATAGCTTGCTGTGCTTTTTCTGTGCTATATCCGTAGTATTTTTTGACTAATTCCAAGTCTTTAATCTTCTCTTGTTTTAACCAAGGAGAAAATCTTTTCTTTTTTCTAATGCTATGTAGCATGAAACTATACTGCATATCTTTGTCAAGATTTGGATGCTTGTTCATCTCATTCGCAAACATAATAGCATCGAGATGACCTGCAAGACAGCGGTTTACGATGAAGGGTGGGTATTGTTTAACGGAGTCGGGGTTTTCTTTAATAAGGTTTTCCTTATTAAGGTTTATCGAATTGAGCCAGTCTTTGAGTTCCATTCTTTTTTGATTTTAAAATACATTTTGTAGTACCGTCCCTTCATTTCTTCAAGGACTTTCATGTCATCACCAAACCCCATATACTTACAGAGTTGATATGATCCTTCTAATTCACTAATCAATCTTAGAATGTTTGCAGGATGTTTTTCAAGTCCTCCAAAATCATATTGTGACATATCATTTCTTTCGGGAATATTCAATACCATTTTCATGGTAAGCCTTAAAGATACTAACAGTTTTTGAGTTGTACATAAAGTAGTACAGATCTAAATCACTCTCTGTTAAGTTTGGGAAGGGCAAATCAAATTTATTTTTTAGTTCATTATAGATCAAAAGTTTGCTTACATATTGACCAATTTTTTGACTTCTTTGATATGACATTCCACCAACAGCAGTCTCAAGAGTCCACATCCATAACTTTTGACACTCAATGTTTTTTACAATAGAGTTTGCATCGACAAACAAAGATGTTGGTGTACTAGCTTGTTCTTCATAGTGGTCTAGTAAGAGAGTGTCGCACTTACCTTTGTATTCATTAGCGTCACAATGAATGACCTCTACATCATCAAACAGTTCTGGATTTATGAACTTGTGATAGTCAATAATCTCTTGGTTTTTTTCTACAACTGTTACCTTAGTAACACCTGGTTTATTTAAAATCCAATTTTCTCTGACACCTAACCCAAGTCCAGTGCAAATACAATGTCCTTCAGCCTGATCCCAATGAGAATATAGTTCATATGCTTGGTCATGATCTTCAGTGCGGTAAGACATCCACTCCTCACCATTAACACTTAACTTATAAGCTTTAGGTTCCTGATCCCAAATCACTTCACAAGTATCTGTTTTATATAATTTAAGATTGGGTGGAGTATATCCCAAAGATGACAACAGTCTAAGCATAATTCATCAAAACCAATTCCTTTCTATCTTGCTGTTCTCTCATATATTCACCAACAGATCTCATGGTGTATGTGTGTTGGAATTCAGAAGCATTCCAATCTTTAAAGCGATCACAAACAAGTTGAGATGAGTTATAAGAAACTAACTGATCACACTCATATTTTTGACAGTCAGCAGCAAACCTATCATGATCAAATCCTTTATGCATATCTCCACTCTTACCGTAGAGATTTGCTTTGATATCGTATGGTGGATCTAAGTAGATTAATGTATTCTGATCGTTAGTCAGTAGTGTTTCATAATCAGACTTTGTGATTTTCCACTTCTTAATGATATCTTGAAATCCAGTAATTCTGTCAATGCCACGCATTGAGAAGTTACTTTCTGATGCTTGCTTACTAAAAGAAGACGACTCAGTGAGACCTGAGAAAGAGCACTTATTAATGACATAGAACGATACAGCTCTATGAAAATTGTTATCACTTGTTGCCAGGTAGTCCTTAGACTCTAGGAACAACTCTTTTGCACTTGATGGTTCTGGATGTCTATTCTTTAATTGTACAAGTTCGTCTCTCAGTCTTGTACCATCGGTTTGAATATGCTGCCAGAAATTAACAAGAGGTTCATAAAGGTCACTGACCCAAACAGAAGTATCTGGATATCTCTTTGTCCACTCAATAGCAAAAGAACCTCCACCAAGGAAGGGTTCTCTAAACTCGGTATATGTTTTATCTTTGCAAATATAGGCAAACAACTTTTGGACAGCACGAGACTTACCGCCAGGATATCTTAGAGGAGTTTTATATGCTTTCATTTAAAGTTACACTCCACCATAATTTCTGTGAGAGCTGCTAACAAATTTATTTCTTGATCCGCGACGAAGGCAATCTGATACTGATACTTAGCAATAATGAGCACAGCAGCAGCAATAGAAGGACCTTCCAAGGATGCAAAAAGAGCATCGTAAACACGCCGCAAAAGTACACTAGGATCATTGTCCAGATTATTAACGACCCATTTACGGGTAGCTTGAAAATCTTTCTCCTTAAGTTTCTTAATAAGATCATGTACTTTTACATCTCCAAATTCAGCAAGAATTGCTGAATCAATTTTACCACCAACAGCATATCTCTGACACTCATTTAATACACGACGCCAATCAGGGAAGTGCTTGTTAATTAATTCTACCAGGACCTTGTTATCATATTCAATACCTTCTGCATCCAAGATTTCTTGGAGTCTGGCAAAGAATCCTGCGGCAATTGCTGGTTTTTGTTTCCCTCCGATTCCAAACTCGACGACTGCACAACGAGAGTGAAGGGGTTCAATGATTTTGTTTTTGAAGTTGCAGGTAAAGATGAATCTGCAATTACCATAAAATGTCTCAATGTTTGCCCTAAGGAGGAGCTGTACATCATGGGTTGTGTTATCAGCTTCGTCAATGATGATGACTTTGTGGTTAGCATCTGATGAAAGCGAAACGGTCGAAGCAAAGTTCTTTGCTTGATTCCGCACCGTGTCAAGAAATCTTCCTTCATCCGAACCATTTATGATTATATAGTCACAGTTTAGTTGTTCACAAAGAGCCCGTGCTACAGTAGTTTTACCGCAACCTGCAGGACCTGTCAATAAAAGATTGGGAATCTCACCTTGCTTTAGGAAGTCATTGAATGTCTTCTTAGTAGAGTCAGGGAGAATACAATCATCAATCTTTTTGGGGCGATACTTTTCTACCCACAAAAATGCACTACGCATAATAATAAAAATAAATTATTCAAAAATAGGAAGGATGCGTTGTCTCATTTCTTTGAGTTGTTCTGGATCATTACCATACTCACCCATATTCATGTTAACACAATCAATATAGCGTAAATCGTTACGCTGTGCATCTAAAGTAAATGAATCACAATACTCAAGAATTTCATATGGCACCTCAACTTGCCTGTCATAATCAATAGTCATAATCAATAACAAATTTGTCTTTTAAGTGCCAGTGAATGTCATCATGCACTTGCTGCATTGCGTTGTGTTTGATTGCCCAGTAATCATCATCATCGTTGATGAGGACAGTGACTTGGGTTTTCACATCAACTCTAAGTGCTTTCATTACACCCACTCAGGTTTACGATCTGGGATACGAAGGTAATTATCACATACCCAAGGCTTAGAAGCAATATACATTTTATACGCATCGATAGTAGAAATACTATCGTCCCACTTATACTCTTCTGGCATTGCACGAACAAAGGGAGTATGATCACCCCATGATACATACGGAATAATTTCATCAGCAGCAAGGAGTGTCTTAAAGCAAGTATGGCATTTACCATATCGATTAAAATACTCTTCGCATAATGCAATGCCATGAGTAAGCAACCATCTAGCGTTTGATCTAGTCTCGTTTGCCCAGATAGTACAGGGATGGTTACGGAATGCTCCCTTGTCCGTAGCATAGGGATTACCGTCTTTCTTAGGCAGTGTGCCATAACCATGTCCCCACTTGTCTGAGGCGACTATAGAGAGCATCTGGCAGGTCTCCAGGGGCATCTTGACGATGTGCTTGTCAGGCAGAACTTCTGCTGATTTCCATGGAGACTCGTCAGTGACAAAGATGTTCATGATCTGATGATTCTTTCTTCTATACTACCACGGGGAAGTGACGCCTATCAACCGTCGTAGGTTGAATCTGGTTCGAGTGCGATGTAATAGTCAAGGTTGTAACTATGGTTGGTGAACTTAGAAAGAAGTTTCTTTGAGATCACAACATCATAAGATCCAGGGATCAGTTTGATGTTCTCGATCTTAAAGTTGAACTCAAAGCTCTTATCAGTTTGTCCAACGATCAAAGAGAACTCGTTAGAGTTATCGTTCTTCTTATCACGGACGGAGAGAACAATCTGCTCACGATTGCCAATGGCAGCAAGGTCAGGCAACTGATAGATCGAAGATGCTTTCAGAAGTTTCTGAAGTTGAGAACTATCAAGTTGGAAGCATACCTCTTCGGTAGGAAGAGTAATACCTTTATCAGGAGGAGTTACGATAACTTCTGGATCTGCAAAAGCAAACTTAACTTTAGTAGTCTGTCCTTCACGAATGACCATGTAAGAATCATTCTTAAGATCAATGTCAGGATCATTCATCATCCCAACGCCATTGAGGAACTGTGGCAGGTCATAGATGCCAAAGTCTTTCTCAAAGTTTTCGTCAATACTAGCTTCTGCAAGGATGTTCTTCATCACAGAAATAGTACGAAGTTTAGTTCCCTTCTTGACCAGAATCGACTGGTTAATAGAAGAAAAGTTTTCAAGCAAGTCGATTGTTTTATCAGAAAGTTTCATATCCACGCTCGATAGTCTCCTGGTCTAAGCCATAAAAGTGATAAAGAAGAACAGCATAATGAATGATCTTCTTGATGTCCATTGTAGCAGATCCCTTCTTGTTATAACGGGATGCATACTTAAGAATGTTGCCACGACAGAACGCAGCACCGTCTCCACAGGATTCAATCAGATCAAGTGTCTGAATGCCGTTGGAAGCATTGTAATGGGCACGATAGGTGCCACTGATGTATTCCTTTACCTCTTCAAGGATTTTGTCTTCATTGTATTTAAACACAGTTCTACCCTTTTTCAAGTCTTTAACATTTTCAGTTTTTTGTTTTGGCCAGACAAATCCGTCTGCAGTAATTTCAACATTGCCAGTGGGAGGTTCAGGCGTATATTCAAAACCTCCGTTCTGTTTTACCCATTCCAATTCGTCTTCAGGTCCGTACATTTCCTCGTATAATAGAGCCCATGCGTTCATTCTACCATCCCATCATTAGTTTGTCCAGAGAAATCGACATCGGCGTCAACTTTATCATAAAGATCCATGAAAGCTGCTTTGGTTTCATCATCAAAACGGTTTAAACATACTTGGATAGCTTTCTGCCTGTCCTTCCAGATAGAAAAAGCACGAACAATGTGGACTAAACGACGGGTAGAAATGACTTCATCCACACCACCATCATAGAAGGTCTTACGGATAATGTCTGCCCAGTCTACAAGACGACTAGTAAACTGATCGTCATCACAAAGTTTAGAAAGGATCTTTGCTTCTGTAGCAGGAGAGGGATAGGACTGCTCAAAGGTGACAGGGAAACGCTCAAGGAATGCTTCGTTGAGCACATTGGTGCCAATGAAACGACCATCATCAGAACCCTTACCTTTGGTGTTAGCAGTGGCAACAACAGTGAAACCCTCAGCAGGAGAAACCCACTTGCCAATCTTCTTTAGAAAGACACCTTTACCTTCAAGGATAGATTGAAGACACATGATCTTGTTAGATGCAAGGTCAATCTCATCTAGAAGAAGTACAGCTCCTCTCTCCAAAGCTTCGATGACAGGACCATTGTGCCAAACAGTATCGCCATTGATAAGACGGAAACCGCCAATAAGATCATCTTCGTCTGTTTCGATGGTGATGTTGACACGAATCAACTCCCTACCCAATTGAGCACACGCTTGCTCAACTGAGAGTGTCTTACCGTTTCCAGAAAGACCAGTGATAAACGATGGATAGAATAGACGGGACTGAATAATTTTTTTAAGATCAGCGAAATTGCCAAACTTGATGAAAGAATCATCTTTTTCTGGTATAAGATTTTGTTCGATAGCAGGTTGTGCAGCGGGAGCTTGATAGGTTTTCTCAAGTTGTTGAGTAACAGTCAGGTTCCACTTGCCAGTACCCTTCTTATATGGCAGAAGATATTTAGTGACAGTCTGATAGGTCACATCGTGCTGAGCACAGTATGCTTTGATGTCAGCAGAAGTGATTTTAGGTCCGTAGAGATCACGAAGATTGTCAAGGAGTGATTCAGGATTCACTTTAGCTTCAAAAGGCATTGGTTGTTCTTTGTTATGTAGTCATTATAGCGTCAAAACAAGGGTGCTAGACGCTGAGTGGACACTTTCTCAAGCGACCAGTTCAATAAATTCGGAGAGAACACGCTTATTCATTTTCTTGCCAGACAAAGATTTCTTAAATGCATTCTTAATCTGAGATTTTGTAGCGTCTTCAGAGACTTGAAAGTCTACAGCATTTGCCAAGGCAGTTGATGCGATAACAAAATAACTTTCATATCCCATGTTCTTGATA
>Ga0209535_1000125_pt1 | contig 48455 bp, 74 predicted proteins | sample LinPmetageLP28_FD_184041 | JGI IMG/M metagenome (GOLD analysis project Ga0209535, IMG submission 184041) | Marine viral communities from the Pacific Ocean - LP-28 (SPAdes) (version 2) | ecosystem: Environmental > Aquatic > Marine > Oceanic | place: Pacific Ocean | collected 2009-08-22 | reverse complement strand
AAAGAAACCAAAACGACTTGGTTTGTATAAAGAAAGTAAAAGTATATTAGAAAAAGTTGTCAAAGAAACTTTTAGTCCTGATGAAAAAATTAAAAAAAAGAAAGTTGAAGTAGAATCAGATGTCGAGGAAGAACCAAAGGGTGGTGTGTTTGTTCCTGATGAGATTACACCATTGAAAGGAGGCGTTGCACCTAAACGTGATTAATCACATATTATTATTTTTAATACAAGCAATTCATTGGATATATTTAGTCTTGTGTGGATTGTCTGCCTTTCTCGTAGTTATATTAGAACCATTTTGGATAAGTGTTCCAATAATCGGATTGATTATGCATTTAGCCTTTAGTAGAGTATTAGATTGTCCTTGGACAAGACTTGAAAATTACTATCGTGAAAAAGTTGGAAAACCAACAATCAAGACCTTTATTGGTCATCATCTAAAAAAAATTAAAAAAAAGTAAAATAGTACTTGACTCATATATGTTTTTCGTGTTATATTCATATATAACGAATGAGGAATAAATAATGAACTTGAATGAATACTTAACCGACAACAACTTTGAGAAGAAGGATTTAACTATTCTTTTTAGCGTGGGTTGTGTTTTAAATACCGTAAATGGTGATACTTTTCCAATGATGGAAGATGACACTTTTGACTTTGACGATCCTATGAATATCGTAACTGATGAAATGGATGACTTTTGGTTTGAAAGTCTTGGTTGGAATGAAGATGTAGTTGTTGAGGATACTATCAATCATCTTAAAGAAGTAGAACACCTTGAAATGAAAGCAGAGTTACACTATGGAATATAATGAAACTCTGTATGGGAAACAATACTTACTCGGTAAGGATGTCTATGTTGATGGGAAACATAAAATATTAAATGTTCCATTGATTGACCTTATGGATGAGTTAGGTTTTATACCTAAAGATGAATACAATCAAATATTTACATTGTCTGTTGTATGGTATGAGAATGATGGAGAAGTTATGGTTCATCAAATTTACAATTACGATAGTGGTGAGATTCTTTGGGAAGATAAATCTGATGATGAATGGACAGATAATGATGAGGAACTTTTAACAGCACTTTTAATGTATGGTAACTTACAAGAAACATTTGGAGAATATTCTCCAATCGATAGGAGAGATTATGTTTAGATATATTCCAATACTATTTTTATTTTTAATTGGTTGTGAAGATACATTGTATTTAGAACCAATTGATGAATCTACAATTCAAACAGAAGAACCAAGAGTTGATGTTTATTATTTTGATGAACAACCTAATCTTAGTTTAGATGATAATGGGTATTACCATTTGAATGTTGATATGAATAATTGGCAAACCTTACATAGACTTACAGGTTTTATTACAGATTCTGCATCAACGGGACCTGTTGTTAATTGTAGGGTGGAATGGACATCATCACACTATTGGGTTTTAGATGATACATTAGGTTATTGGGTTAGACAAGGTTTAACTGATGATTTAGAATGGGTTAGTTACGATACTTCTCATGTTATTGGTTTTGATGGTATGGAAGTTCCTACTATAAATCCAGCCAGTTATAGTAATAGTGATGGAGAAGTAAATACAATGATAGCACCAGTTCAAAATATGGTCGGAGATACAATGACTATTTGGTATAGTTGGGGTGGTTGGTATACAAGTTGGGAAACCGATTCAATAAAAATTGTATTAAATTAAAAAAAGTACTTGACTTTATCAAAATTTATTCGTAAGTTCGTATATGAAAAACACAGAATTAATTAATTATATAATAGACAAGTTTGATGGGGTTATTCTTGATGACTATGACAGAGAGATTCATAGGATTGAAGGTAAATCATATGATATTACATTTGACAGAAGTAGAGTTGAATGGAGTTGTAGTTGTCCAGCATTTAAGTTTCGTAGACGACACAAAATATCAAAATGTAAACACATCAAAGAAATACAAATGAAAAAATTTAACCACATGAGAGGAAACAATGGATAACGCAGCATTTGGAAGAGTAGTTAGAACTGAACTAACACCAATAATGAAACATGGTGGATTTGATATGTCCATAAAAACACAGAGAGGTTACTATAAAGATGGAGAGATGTCGATTACGATAAATAAAGCTCCAAGTAACTTTCAAGTGTGGTTGGAAGAATATAATCAATGGGATTTTACAGAAAAGGCTACAAGACTTGTAGAGACTATTAGTAATAGGATTCATATACTTATGAATGAACATCAACACGATGTCAGATTATCTATTAATTGGGATAGAAGTATAAAATTTATAAAAAACAAAAAAGAGGACAACTAAAATGAAACAAAGTACATTTGAAAAAAATGGTGGTTATTTCATAGGTGGAATAGCATACATGGATTGTAAAATCACTGGTGAACCAGTTAAGAATGTAAGCACAGACACAAAATCTGTTATTGGTAGTAGGGCTTTGATAGGACTACTTCACAAGAAATTTCCTGAATCTGAAAAACCAGCATACAAACCAACGGGTAGACCAGCTGGTTGGCATTGGATGAAAGAGTTCGTAGATAAAGATGGAACGGTTTACCATTTGGGTAAAGAACAACCTAAGTTAAAGGGAACTAAGAAACCAACTAAGGTTACTCCGATTAAAAAGAAACCAACTAAACGGAGAAGTAAACAAGATATTCTTGTAGCCCGTGAAGCAGAAAAAAGAGCAGAACTAAAGAAAGCTCATCAGAAACAAAAAGATTTTCTTAATCATCAATTCGGAGATAAGTAATGTTCGAATCTTTAATACATTTCCTCAAACACTTTTTAGGGTTGTGTGGAGAATCACACCCAAGTGTTTTAGTAAGTGGGTTTGGACTCTTTACAATAATAGCAATTTACATTAGTGATATACTACATTATGTAAAGGATAAAATAAATGTCTAAAAAAGAATGGTTGGAACAAAAAATCATGTGTGATTTATATGGTAGACCATTGAATCTATCTGATGTTCCAATGACAATAATGACAAGAAAAGACGCCTTGATAAAACAAGGTGGTGATGAGAACTCAATCAATAAGTTATACAAGGAGACAATGAATGTCAAAGAAAAATAAAGAAGGTTGGTCACACATGAAAAAGTGGACAACCGATGCGGGTTATACATTTCTCGCAAAAGATAAAGAAGATGCGATATTGTATCTTAAACATACAGGACAACACTTAGGTTCTCTTAAAGAGGTTGTTGAGAAGTGATAATGTTTACCATTATGTTTGTAGGTTGTTTGGTGATGTGGTATCTCATAGATATCGAAGCCAAACGAATACAAAAGAAGAATAAAGATGTTTGAGTTTTTAGTGGTGTGTATTTTACTATACATAGCAAATGAGATTTCAAAAAATAATAATAAACCTAACTTTTAAGGAGTTATAATGACAAGAAAAGAAATACTTCATAGTCAAAATGAGTTTTCAATTTATGGAGTTTTTAGATTTACCGCATACTTACTTGCTTCAATAGCATTGTACATGGGTAATTTTCAAATAGCAGCAATCGCACTTGGGTTCGGAGCCACACTTGGTTTTGTTCGCAGAATAGCACGGATATGGGAGTAATAGAATGAGTAGAAATCAACATCCAACAAAACCAATGAAGCCAATTACCATTGGTAATAAAAAAGAAAAGCAAAAGTATTTAACCGATGAAGTCTATCTAAAAGAAAGATACAAGGTTTCTTTAGGACTACAAGGTGCCAAAAGAGGTGAAGGTGAATCTTATGAGGATTACAAGATAAGATTGAAAGCAGAACAAGGTCTTGTTAAAGAGTATCTTCGTGGGGTTTGGTATAATGACAATAATGAGTAATATATTTTTAATATTACTTATGTTACAATGGAATGCATGTTCTCCGACACCCGAACCTGATTATATTGATGAGGTCGTGATGGAGAACTATGCGTAAAGTTATCAATTGTATAAAATATGATAACTCGGTTATTAATAAAAAACTAAGAGAGGTTTCAGTTGAAGAAGGAAGAACTATTGCCACAGAATTATTTCAGATACTTAACAAAAGAGGGGACGGCATTGGGTTGGCAGCGAATCAAGTGGGAATTGATGCACAAGTGGCCGTGGTCAATGTTCGTGAACCTTTGGTTCTCATTAACCCAAAAATCATAGAACAATGGGATGATGTAGATTATTACGAGGGTTGTTTGAGTTATCCAAAAAATGGATTACATACAAAACGATACAAGAACATAATTATTAAAACAGAACAAGAAGAATGTGAATGGTATTTTAGTGGAGTAGAAACTGGTAATCAAGGTAAGGGCAGTTGGGAAAAGGAACAATCAGATAAACAAGACCAAGAACAGAGATTGTTAGAGGCAATATGTGTTCAACATGAGATTGACCATCTAATGGGTAAGACTATTCACGATAGAGAAAATAAACCAAAGCCCATAGTAATGAAAAAGTCAGTAGGTCGTAACGAACCTTGTCATTGTGGTAGTGGAAAAAAATATAAAAAATGTTGTATTAACAAGTAGGAGAAAAAATGATAAAAAGAATATGGAATGGTTTTTTGAGATTTATGGACACACGAGTCCCATTGTGGGTTTTATTAGTATTGCTTAATTTTTATTGGTTAGGTCAGAGTCTATATGATATAGTATACCAAGAAGGTTACCAAAACGCCATTAGAGAAATCGAAAGAGAAAATACTACCGATTCAAAATGAGTAAACAAAAAAAACCAAAATATTCAAATGCCGGTAAAGGTGATAAAAGTCGAGTAGCCGATAAAAAGAAATACGATGATAATTGGGAAAAGATTTTTGGTAAAAAGAAAAATAAAATTAAGGAAAAAAAGAAATGAGTAATTTTGAAGGAATGTTGGTTATCATTGGTGTTGGTCTTTTAGCTTTATCTCCTGATGTAATTAATTGGGTGTGTGATAAAATTGCAGATGGGTTTAATAAAGATGAAGAAAAGTAAAAAATTAAAATCACCCATAGATGGGTTGATAATAGATTTAATATTGGAACATTATAATATACAATCACTTAAAGGTAAAAAAGAAACTCTATCAGCTAACGATTTTATGGAGATGGTAAAAATAGCAGAGTCTCGTTATTATATAGAAATGATTACCGATTCAACGAAAGGAACTGCATAATATGAATAAGTGGGATAGAGTAGAAAAGAGTAAAAGAATGACAACTCATCAAGATATACAGATGTTATACATTAAGACGGCACTATTCGTCTTAGGAGCAATAGCATATTTTTATTTTATAATAATGGGGTGGACTATATGAAACTAAGTTGTAATTTAAACAGATTAATAAATTGGAAAGATGAGTTAATCAATTGGAAACCTACACTCATAGAGTGTATAATGATTGTAATATTGTTATCTGTTATATGGATAGCATGGGGACAATTTCAGATATGAAAATAATAAGACATAGTAAACTACCAATTACGATAGAAAGTTCTGATAGATTGGATTATGAGATGTTACATGCTATACAATTAAATTTAATGTATGATGAAAAAGATAGTAGAGAAGATAATCAAGGTTGTTGGAATGCTTGGGTTGATGAAGATGGTAATTGGTTCAACCCGTATAAACCTAATAAAAATCAAATGGAGTTATTTAATGAAGAATAATAAAAAGATGGAGTTATTAAAAAAGGCTGAGAAAGTAAATTATGTATTTGAGAAGATGGATAAGGAAACACAAGACGCTGTAAAAAGTCTTATTAACCATATGATGGTAGAAAAAACTAAAAAAGATAATCACATAGTTTGAAAAAGTATTTAACATATGATGATGTAAACATCGTCCCAAAATACTCAGAGATTAAGTCTCGTGATGATGTAGACCTCACTACAAGGTTTACAAAAAACACAACAATGAGTATGCCAATAGTGGCATCTCCTATGGATACGGTTACAGAATACAAGATGGCTTCTGAAATGTTAGATAGAGGTGGTGTTGGTGTTATACATAGATTTCAAAGTATTGAAAAACAAGCCGAACAAATGAAAAGAGTTTGGAGACAATGGGATAGTTGGTATAATATAGGTGACCAAAATAAGGATAGAACAGACCACACCAGAATATTTGACGAATGGTATAAAGGTGTAAGACATTGGAATAGTCCACCGACCAAATCTGATTACGAAGATTTACACGAACTACTTTGGTTTGCAACTGAAGCAAAAAAAGATGAAGAGTATTGGGGTAAAAGACCTTTATGTGCAGCAGTTGGAGCTACAGGAGATTATTTAGAAAGAGCAAAAGAATTAGTAAATAACGGATGTAATGTAATACTTATAGATGTAGCACATGGACACCATAAGAATGTAGGAGATGCCATTGAAGAAGTCAAATCAAAAATATCAAACATCGAAGTCGTTGCAGGAAACATTGCAACAAGTGATGGAGCACGATTTCTGGCTGGAAAGGGTGCTGATGCGATCCGAGTCGGAATCGGAAACGGAAGTTTATGTGAAACGAGAATCAGAACTGGCGTTGGACTACCTCAGGTTACTACTCTTATTGATGTCTGTTCCGTTGCTGACGATTGGGATATTCCTGTCATTGCTGATGGTGGTATTCGGAATGTGGGTGATGTGGTTAAAGGAATTGGTTGTGGGGCTGACTCCATCATGGTTGGTTCGTTACTTTCAGGAACGAAAGAAAGTCCAGGTTCGATAGAGAAACAAGGTCAATGGCCTAACGAAAAGTTATTTAAAAAATATAGAGGTTCTGCCTCAAGAGATTCAAAAGGTAATGATAAGAATGTTGAAGGGAATCATAAAGTTATACCGTATAAGGGGAAAGTCAATAGGTTACTATCAGATATTAAAGATGGAATTCGTAGCAGCTTCAGTTATGTTGGGGCTAACAATATGTCTGAGTTTCATAGTAAAGTAGAGTTTGTAGAAGTCACAAGTGCAGGTCAAATAGAAGCTAGACCACACTTGTTAAATTAAGGAGATTAAAATGGCATTTAATATGCGAGACGAACTAATAAAGGCCAGTAGAATTCATTTCAAGGCACATATTGAAAAACATAAAATCAATGTTGAAAATTTATTAAATAATTCAGTAGGTGTTGCAGAACATCCTGATATAATGGATACGATAGAAAAGGAACTGGCAATTATTGCTGAATATGATGACAAACTTTCAGTATTAGAGAAGCATTTTTCAAAAGAATATGGTGAGGGGAAATCACTACTCAATGGATAATTTTTGGATTAGACTTTCAGCTTGGACATTAGCATTTAGTTTTGTATTTGGAATGGTGTTTGGTTTATTTTTTATAGCATCAGTTCCATTTTGGTTGTTGTGGAATTGGTTAATACCGAGTATATTTGGATTACCATCTATAACATTGCTACAGGCATTCGGACTATGGTTGTTTTTAGTGTTGATTAGATCTACTAAATTTAATTATAGTAAGACATTCAACAATACACAGGAAGTTCTTAATCAAGAAGATTTAGAGTGGGATAATTTATTTAACCAAATAAAGAAAAATTATATGGCATAATTTGTTTTTTCTATATTTAATATGGAATATAGGGAGTTACAAATATGGACATAGCAGAAATTATAGACATTCTAAGAGAAGCAATAATAAAAAAAGATTGGGATGTAGTAAAAGATTTGTTAGAACAACTATCATATGGTAATGATGATGATTTTGATGATTACCTAAACAATGAGGATGATTATTAAATAATGGGGGTGCTTGGTATCGACTGGTATTGCTTGATATAAAGTGCAACAGAGTTTGAGTAGACTCTTAAATAAGACTCAACGAAACCTAAATGGCGATAAATCGCTTGAAGGGTTGGACATTGATTGGCATTTAGCCAATGCTGAAATGGGATTTGACAACTTTGTCACTCCTGTTCAGAATGACCAACCAACTTACGCTTACGCATAAGTTACTGAGTTGTCTAACACTCGGTCATAAAATAAGTTAGACATCAACTCCTCATGTTATGAGTATAAAAGAACATACGGAGCTATCTAAGAAAATAGTTGGTGGTTTGTAGGTAACTTCTCAGAGGGTAGTAACCTAACTAAGTTGTGAATGACTTAATATTGAAAATAGACAGGACGCGGGTTCGACTCCCGCCACCTCCACAAAAATTAGCAAGAAAACACTTGTAAATGGTTATAAAAAGTTGTAAATTCTATATATGAAAAAATACTATTATGAAAGAAGTAATTTGCTTGAAAGTGATGTAAACATCAACTTTGAAGAATTACTTTACATGGATGAAAAACAAACATCCGAATGGATTGAAAAACTTAGAAGTTTTATTATATCTGAATGGGATGATAAGGGTATTCCACCAACTATCGGTGCTAACACCTCAGACATAAAAAAGAACTTTATGAAACTACGAGAGTATGATGTTCATAATAAGTTTTTAATTCATGATGACGATGGTAACAAAAATGTAATTAAGAATTACAATAAACATGCCAGTAGTGTTAATCAATTCTTTCCAACCATGTTAAAGACTCGTGTTCAGAATGGTAGTATTTATGATTGGTTTACGGATGAGTATAAAGATAAATTTCAAAAGGTTATCAAACGAATTCTTAAAAGAGATTCAATGTATAATTGGTCTAAGTGTGTTTTAGATAACGAGGACATACCTGAAAACTTTTTTATAGTTCAACACAAACATAACGCTGTAGAAAGTATGTATAAGACTTTATCTGTTGAAGAAGTAGAGAAGTTGGATGATAAACATAAAACCAATCTACCAAACGAGTTAGATGGTGATACATTTAAATTCTTGGTTAGGGATTTTAAATTAGGTCAGAAGTTATTTCCTGCTGGTATTCAGGCATTCAGATTAGGACTTGGACAACCAGCTGTAAACTTTCCACCATTGACAGCTAGATATTTGTATGAAAGATTTACAAATCATATTAACATTGATGAACTCGAACCTAAACAATTAAATATTTACGATCCTTCAAGTGGTTGGGGTGGTAGGATACTTGGAGCTATGTCCTCACTAAAAAGAATACACTACATCGGAACAGACCCGAACACCGATAACTTTATTGATGAAGTAGGTATATCAAGATATGAATATGTTGCTAACTTCTTTAACAATGAGGTATTGGAAACAAATCCGTTTTGGGAAGAAGAGAAAAACACATTTCATTATTTTCAAGAGGGTTCAGAACATATTGGAGACCATCCTGAATTTCAACAATATAAGGGTAAGTTGGATATGGTGTTTACTTCACCACCTTACTTTGATAGAGAACAATATTCAGAAGATGAGGAACAATCATTTAAGGCATATCCTAAATATGATGATTGGAGAGATAACTTTCTCAATCCCACATTGACCAATGCATTTAATAGTTTAAGGAAAGATAGATATTTATTATGGAATATAGCCGATATTAAAATCGGTAAAGATAAATACCACCCTCTTGAACAAGATAGTATCGATGTAATCGAAAACCTCGGTGGTGAATATCAAGGTAAACTCAAAATGTTAATGACTTCAATGGTCGGAGTTGACCAATCAAATGTCAAAAACTCGGTTAAAGTAAATGGAACTTATTTAAAGTATGAGCCTATTTTTATTTTTTATAAAAAATAACTTGACTTGTATGGTAAAAAGTATGTATATTCTAATATCAAAACGAGGTAAAATATGATAAACACAAGAACAGCAATCGCGGGGGTTGTATTCGTAACAATGGTTAATGGATTTATATCTATTAATATGTTTAAAAATCAATCAACTTTCTACTCTAATGAAGTAGATAAATTACTGAAAAGTAATGAAAAGTTACATACAGAACTACAAGAGTTCTATCAGTTTGGAGTAGAGGTAGATGTAACGATGTATCAACCTGTATATCCACAGACCGATAATACACCAGATATAACTGCCGATGGAACAAAGATTCGTATTCATAAAGCAAGTGAATACAAGTTTGTAGCTCTATCACGAAATCTATTGAAGAGATGGGGTGGTGGATTTGACTATGGAGATTTTATATACATCAAGGGAACAAAAGATAAAGATGGAGTATATCAAGTAAGAGATACTATGAATCCCAAGTGGGTTAATGTAGTGGATATATTAGAATCTACGCATGTAATACCATATAAGTATGAAAATGTCCACATCTACAAGATGAATTGGACAGACAATTTAACACTATTACAGAATAATAAATCATAAATAAAGGAGTCCACAATGGCTGGAAAAAAGCGTCGTATAAATAAGTATTCAACACTGCCTATCGAAGTAGGTGATTGGGTTCATCCAACAAGAATTGGAATGAGTAAAACTGAACCATCATACCAAGTTGAATCTATTGTGAAAAATAAATACACGATAGTTCAAACAGAAGGGTGTTATCAACATAGGATGACAGTTCCTTTGGGGAGATTGAAGAGGTTATAGATGAAACAATTAACAGAAGAACAATTACTCGGTAATTGGAAGAAGCTGTTACAACTCGTAGAAGATACATTTGAGGGAGAACGAAAAGAAAAACTCCTTGAGATGTATGAATTCTTTGAAGATAGAATGGTTATAGCTCCAGCAAGTGGTAAAGAAGAATACCATTATTGTTACGCTGGTGGTTATGTTAACCATGTTCTTCATGTGGTTGAAACAGCATTAGAAGTATCCAAGACCTATGAAAAGGTTGGTGGTTATAAAGATTGGACAGACGAAGAATTAATCTTTTCTGCTCTACACCATGACTTGGGTAAGGTCGGAGATTTGATTGGGGAGTATTACATCCCACAAGATAATGATTGGAGAAGAAAGACTCTTGGTGAAATATTCACACACAACACAGATATAGATAATATGAGAGTAACGGATAGAGCTCTGTTTTTACTGCAACACTTTGGGGTAAAGGTTAATATGAAAGAAACTCTTGCCATTAAGGTATCTGATGGACTCTATGACGAAGCTAACACCTACTATATGAAAGTATTTGACGCTAGTCGTTCCTTAAAAAATCATATGCCATACATTATACATTGGGCAGACCATATGGCTACACAAGCTGAATTTGATGAATGGAAACGAGGAGATGAGGATGAGAAAGAAGAGATGGAAGCTCGTTTAGATAAAATCAAAAACATTAGTGTTGGTAAAAAAGAAAGTAAACCAAAACCAAAAGAAGAAAAGAAATCAAAACATGCAGATTTGTTTGATGAACTTTTTGGAGATAGTTAAATGCCGTATTTACAAAGATACACAATACAAGAAAATGATGTTTGGACTAATGTTGAAATAACAGAAGAACAGGCTGAAGAATATAGAAAGTTCCAAGCTGGTGATATTGATGAACCTGAATGGGTAGAAGATATTGATTGGGACGATGGAGATAGTGAATGGAGACCAGCTAATGAAGTTGAAGTTTCTGTTGGGGTGGTGGAAGAATGATATTAGAAATTATTTTAGGATTAATGGTTGTAATTTTTATTACCGAGAGTTATGTTGTTTGGAACTTACTACAAAAAGTAGAATTACTTGAAGGTTGGGTAGAAGATTTTACTGAAAGGGTAACCGACACATATCAAGAAATAAAAGATATAGATTCAACTGGTCATTTCGAAGCAGATGATGAAGTGGGTTCTATATTTAATGGAATAAAACAGACAATCGAAGAATTAAATCAATATGTAACAGAGGAAACAAATGGGTAGAAAAGCAAAAAAAGGTTCATCAAGATATTACTTTACACAAAAAACAGAAGATGCAATAGTTCGTTATAATAAAGAAACGCGAGCTTTCATGAAGAATAGAATTTATAACGACCATATTAGAAGGGCATTTGATAAGTTAGTTGAAAATATTATTCATACTTTTAAGTTTTACTATTTTGATGTTTCATCTGAACAAGTAAAACATGAAGTTGTTTCTTTCTTGGTATTGAATATTCATAAATTTACCGAAGGTAAAGGTAAGGCATTTTCATACTTTAGTATTGTGGCTAAGAATTATCTAATACTTCATAACAATAAAAATTATTCACATTACAAACAACACGACAAAATTGAAGTGTTAGATTGGAATAGTAGAATAAAGGATAAGCATAAACAAGAAGATATCGATGATTTAAATCGTGAGTATGTTAATCAGTTTATAGAATATTGGGAAAATAACTTAACGAATGTTTTTCGTAGGAAGAAAGATATATTGGTTGCAGATTCTATATTAGAAATATTTAGACGAAGTGAAAACATAGAGAATTTCAATAAGAAAGCTCTATACATTATGATTCGTGAAATGAGTGGTTCTAAAACTCAACACATTACTCGTATTGTGAACACTATGAAAAAGTATCACTTTGGTATGATAGCAGACTTCCGTAGAGATGGTTCTATTGATACTGAAAGCACAGGTTCATTTCTGTAACAATTTGTTAATGAGTGTAACAATTTGTAATAACACAATGATACACTTTTAAATAACTTCTAAAAAACAAAAGACCTCATTTTTATAGTGAGGTTTTTTTGTGCCCTCCTATCTTTAACAATATACCAAGTTAAAAAATAAATAAAAAAAGTTTTAAAAATCGTATAGTTTGGTATAGTTCTTGTAACATATATAGTACAGACAACATCAATCGGATGGTGTCATACCAAACTAAATAAAGGAGAACTGAAATGTTCACTAAATTTTTTAAGAGAATCAAAAGTAACAAGGGTAATTCACTCGCTGAATTTGCTGTTACTACCGCCATGATGGCAACACTAGCAACAACAGCCGCACCAAAATTTGGTCAAGTGGGTGCAGGAGCTAAAGAAAAGAAAACAATGAATAACATTGACAAAATTCTTACAGTTGCTAATAACTTTTATAACCAAACATTGTCTGAAGAAGGTAAAGGAAGATTTCCAGGACAAGAGAAGTATGATGTAGCAGTAGGTGGAATTACACTTAGTGAAGGTGCACAAACTGATGAAACTCTCGAATCGTATATCGAAACTATCCTTGATGCAAAAGATTCTTATACATCAGAGTTAGGTGAATTCGTATATGTTTTCTCAACATCTTCTGATGATGATGACGCACTACAAGGTGATTGGATGAGTTTAGAAACTTCTGTTGTTTTTGATGGTAACGATGAAATTGGAGCACTTGACTTCAAGAATGACTTTGGTAACAATGGTATGTCATCACCCTTTCAGGATGGTTCATACGCATACTTAGTAATACCAGGAAGTGGTAGTGGTACATCTGCACAAGCACCAGTTGTGGTTGTGATAGATACAGAAAACCCATCAAAACTTCATAAAACTTTAGTACCTTAATCGAAAATAAAAAACACCGAAAGGAAAAACAATGAAGAACATATTAAAGAATACAAGTAAAGGTTTCACATTGATTGAATTAGTAATGGTTACAATCATATTGGGAATCTTAGCAGCTGTAGCAATTCCAAGATATCAACAAACGGTTGATAACGCAGAAGCAACTGCAGAAAAGACATTTGTAGATATGGTATGGGCAGGAGTAGAACAAGAAGCTTCTGAAAGACTAACAGATGATGGACTTGAAGCATGGCCTTACAATCCACTTACAGTTATTGGTAGAAGTCGTAACATATCAGTCACTCTATTTGAAGGAGTACCTGATGAGGATAATGAATGGCAGTTTAGTGTAGATGCAGCTGGTGAACCAGCAATCTTTCATCACAGAAGAAATGACGAAATCTACTACTACAAATACGATTCATTGACATTTGAGTTAGACGAAGAACCTACACTTTACACAAACGAATAATTAATGGGGGATTTGAAAATCATTTCCCCTATTTATTATAAAGAGGTATTATGAGATTTAAACTCACAAGTGATATTTTAGAACTTATATTATTTGGATTGATAATGGTTACTTTAGGGTTCGTATTCTTTGGTGATGACGAGCCCATTAAAGTTCAAAGTGAACCATCGATTCAAGACTTTAACGAGTATCCATTACAAGCATGGCAAACCTTAGATAGAAAAGGTGGAGAATGTGTAAAGGTTCGTTATCGTGTAGAGAAAAATAATACTCGTTTACACATGATAAATGCTGATGGGAAGAAAGTTCACACACAACCGATATCTTTAAGTCCACACAAAGATGGTAGAGAAAGAATTGAAACATATGTTTGGAAACTATATCGAACCGAGTGGACAGATAGAATAGCACCAGGTGAATACTTGATTATAGTGGGAACAGATTTTGATAAATCAGCATCAAGAAATCTTACTATTGAAATCGATATAATGTAATGTGGATACCACTTGTTATAATAACATTAGGTGTTTGTCTTATATGGGAATTGGACGAAAGACAAACAATAAATAAATACAAAAAGAAAAAAAGAATTGAACAGCAGAGAAAAAAATGAGATACTTACCTTTATTATTTGTAAGTGTTATAATTGGACAAGATGTTAATCGTGTATCAGATATAAAATCATCTACCTTTCAAGGAACTGAATGTGATGATACCGAATACAGAAATTCAAACGGCACACCTAATTGGAAAAACTATGGTAGATGGTTGAGTGAATGTGATTCAATGTCTACTACATTCTATGATAATGAATTTGTCCTACGAGATAAAGAAAGACGAAAAGAAAAAGCAATACAAGATAGTCTTGAACAAATAGAAATAGCAAGTATGGATATAGACGCTGAATTAGATATGGATGCTATGTGGGATAATACGATATGGCAAGAAATAGAAGAAATAGGTGAAACCATATATGGTGAAGTAGAACAAGTAACTTCGGTTGCTGGTGTTCGTGGAGCAGAAGCAGAAGATGAAGCACTAAATCATTTATACTATAGACGAAGTATGAAAGGTATTGCTATGATAGATTTACAAAAGGCCTATGGTAAGTTAAAAATTAAAAGAGGTCAGCTTATAAAAATAAATCCTAAACATCCAAAGTTAAAAAATGTTGACAATCTCTTGTCACAACTGCAAATTAAAATAAATAAATCCTAACACAAAACTCACAAAAAAATAAGTAAATAAGTGTGTTTTTTCTAAATATATAAGATACTTATGTTACGAAAAGTTGAAGAACTTTTCAAACCGGAAATAATCTTATCACTAAACTTAGGAGAAATACACATGAAGCGACTATTGTGTTTGTTATTAATGGGCTTGGTTTCTGCCCAAAATATAGCAGGTACATTACCAAAAGAAAAAGAACCATTCATTTTGACATACTATGACATCAGAGAAGATATTCGTCAACAGTTACCAGAAGGTAAAATTATTGTAGATTTTTATATCAACGAGAGAGGAGAAGTAGAGAATCCAGTTATCAAGGATACTTTTAATATCGACCTTAATGAAGTAGTATTGGATAAATTAAAAGAAGTATCTTACTATCCAGCAACTCAGAATGGAGAACCAATCAAAGTAAAATACACCTTACCAATAGTGTTCAAATGATTGAATACTTTTTATTAGGAGTTTTGGCACCAATCTTTTTAAATCTTTTACATCTATGTGTAGGAATATATGTAGTAATACAAAGAGGAAATATGATGTCATTAGGATTTTCAGGTATGGGATTTATAACCAAAACCATAGGGATGATATTTCTCACTTGGTTAGGAATAGTTAAGTTAAATATGGACTTTCAAATCTATGTTCCGTTATTAACATTCTTTTGGTTCTTTACCCATATAGTAGAAGCCTTTGTGATACAACATTATATGAAAAATAATGTACCAAAATGGTTACAAGATTTACAACTGAATTAAGCAATAAAAAAGGGGAAGATAAACTTCCCCTTTTCTGTGCACCGATAATAGCTATTTACGGAATAAACCCACCAACACCAATAATGCGACTAATCCAGCGAAACCGGATTCGCCGAAATTATTAATAATTGCTGTTAGGTTACCAATAACATTTACACCGAAGATTCCACTTCCAAAGATTACCTCAGAAACAGCTCCTACAGCAACAAAAGACATCATTAAATGAGCTAAGTCATCAATGAAGCTCTTGACGAGTGTTATGATTTCCTTCATTGTTATCTCCCGTTGTTTGTTCTTATCACTAAACAGAAAAGGGATATTTAACTTCCTCAGTTCTGTAGCCGAGTAAATCTCGACATAATAATAACTATATTAATCCCTAAAAAACCTTTTCGCATATATATTGACTATCTTTTCACAATTCTAATATTTATTTATGAATTATAGTAACTAAACTTATAGGAATTTATTATGGCAAACGATTACGAACTGTTTGAAGGTAAATCACTATCATCATTGTTTAAAGATATTTACGATAATTCCAAACACAATAAAACCCAACTTGAAACATTAGTTGGAGAAGTTGCAGGATTCATTAAAGATGGGGATATGGCTGTTCAGTTAATTCCTATGATTAAAGAATATTTAGAAATAAATGTCAAGAATGATGAGCAACTTGTCAAATTGGCAGCTATCGTGCAAAGAATAATAGCTACTGAGGGTAAGGCTAGCAGTGAAACAGAGTTTGGATTATCAGATAGAGAAAAAGAACAATTATTAAAAAGTATTGATGATGTGGTTGTAGATATTCAAAAAAAGACAGACGACATAACAACAGATATTGAATCAGTTAAGGAAGGTTAATGGCATATTTTGGGAGTAATCCTGCACTAACACCAAAGGGTAAAAGTAAAAAACAAGTATCCAACGATGGTGGTGTGCCAACAGCAGCAAAAGTTAAACAGATAATTAATCAGGTTCAGACTTCACCTAACGATAGTGTGTTTTATGAATTCGAACCTGCCGAAGTTATGTTTGTTTATGATACGGAAGAGAAACTTCCGAAAGACAATAATGGTAATCCCATCTATCCTTTAATGGGATGTGTTAAGGCTAGAAAGGTTGAATCTGAACGGAATAAACCTGTTACTGGTCCTCTTAGGATTTTCACCCCATTACACCCATATGAACATCAACTACCCGTAAAGGGGGAATATATAGTTGTTATGGACTATATGGATGTTCCATACTATACAACAATTATTAATTTATTAACAAGCACAAATTCAAATGTTCGACCAGGTAAGAGTGGTGCGAGACCAGATGAGGTCAGAGAAGAAGATTATATTTATGAACATTTTGAAATAACAGAACAAGGATTCGATCCTAAAATAAAAAGACTTCAACCATATGAAGGTGATTATCTTTTACAAGGTAGATGGGGACATTCCATAAGATTTGGTAGTAACATAGTTCCTGATGCACATGAAGATGGTGATTCCAAACAAGATTCACCTAACATATTATTTAGGGCAGGTCAACTTAATGATGCTTCTGATTTTGGAAAGGGTAACGAGTTAAGTGATTTATCTATTCGATATAAACCAGTAAAAGAAGATATAAATGCAGATGGTAGTTCTATATGGATGACGACAGACCAATCTGTAAAACTCGATATTAAAAATACAAATGCTAGTGACCACTCATATATGACATCATTACAATCTGATGACCAACCAACAGAAGGTGGAAAACAGATTACTATTAATTCTGATAGAATAACATTTAACACAAAAAAAGGAAAGATACTTGGTTTTTCTGCAGATGGTATTGGATTCTCAACGAAGAAATCATTCTCGGTAGATGCAGATAATGGGTTACAGATGAACTCAGGAGGAGCAACTTCTATGGGTATGATACCAGGTGGGATAAGTTTAGTTACACCAGGTAATTCAAGACTCGATTTAGGTGCAGGTGCAGATGGTGAAGCAGCTGATGAAATATACCTTTCAAGTGAATGTCCATCTTTTTTAAAACTTGATGATATGGCACACTTAGAGAGTTGTAAAGGTGCTAATGTTCATCTTGATGATTGTGCAGGATTATACACCGACAACGGAAGTTACTTTAAAATTGGTGGAAGTAATGATGAGGCAGTTATTTATGTTAAAGGTCGTGATGATGTTAAACAACAACATTTAGTATTTGGAGAAAAATTAACAGAGATATTAGATTTAATGTTGGCATCACAAGAAGCATTAATTGATACGGTCATGTCATTCGCTGGGATACCAACAGGAGCAGGACCGAGTGGTCCTATAAGTGGTGGGCCACCTAATCAGGCATTAGTAGATGCATTTAAGACAACACAAGTTGAAACTATAAGAGCACAGATTTGTGATATATTAACACGAGTAGAGAAATAATGAGTCTGGACAAAAATAAACTTAAAACAGCTTTAGTTGATAATTATAGTAAACTAGCACAAGATGGAGAAGCAACACAATCAGATTCAGCCGAAGGAATGGCAACGGCCATAGTAGATTTTATGAAGGATGCTGAGATAATACCAATTGGTAGTCCAGCAATGACACCTGCACCACCTGCAGTTCCTGTACCAGATCCTACATCGTTAGGTTTGAAGTTAAAGGTAAGTGGTGTTGACGCAGCTAAAGCTCCTTTAAAGGCAGCAATAGTAGGTAGTTTTAAAGCACAAGATCCGACAATGACACAAATAACAACAGGTATTATATCGGCAGCAGCTTTAATGATAAACTTTGGAACACCAGCTCATTCAGCAATAGGAGCAAGTGTAATGTCAGTTCCACCAATTTTTGCACCATCTACCGCGGTTGGTATGGGTGGTGGTAGTATAGAAGATGTTTGTGATAGTATGGCTACTATTATAATGGCATCTTTTATAGCTACGATTTTTACAGGAACGGTTATCAAACCACCGGCTGTAATACCTGGAGTAATTAGTAGTACAATAATATAGAATAGGAGTCTATAATGAAAAAACAAGAACTCATAAAAATAATTGAGTTAGTAGTCCGTAAAGAAGTCAAGAAACAAGTCAATGAGATATTTATTAAGGAAGGAATTAAATCTTTAACACGAAGTTCTAACTTAGTAGAAACTAAAGATAATAATTCTATTTCATTGAAAGAATCACTTTCACAAAAAGAACTTGTATCACCACCAAGTAAACCTAAGCCTAAAAAGGAAGTTCGTTATACCGAGAATGAATCTTTAAATAAAATTTTAAATGAAACTGCAAATGGTAAACCAACAGAAGAATGGCCTACAATGGGTGGTGGAACTTATGATACTTCAAAGATGGCAGAGGCAATGGGATATGGTAATCTACCAGGTGGTGGAAGTAAAGAGGTGAAACGAGAAATAGCAGCAGTTCAAACAATGAAAGATGCCGGAGTTTCTACAGAACAAGTTGGTGAGGATGTTGTAAACGCATTAACAAGAGATTATAGTGGTGTGATGAAAGCAATAGAAAAAAAGAAACAAGGTTTTCGTCCATAGGAGAAATTAGTTGTCCGTATTAGAAAAAGATTTAGATCCAGATGTAACGATAGGATTATCCCTACCATTAAACTATGATATCAATAGTGGTTTTTTTCCTGGTACCCAAACAACATTAACTCAAACAAGTAGTAATATACGAAACTTACTTTTAACCAATCCGGGTGAACGAGTAGGACATCCTGAATTTGGATGTGGGTTATTGAAAGTATTATTTGAACCAATGTCAAATAGTTTGTTAGATAATATCGAGGAAACCATAACTACTGCAATATCATTTTGGATGCCTCATGTATCAATTGAGAAAATAGATGTTTCAGAAGATGAATCTAATCCAAATCAAATGAACATTGATATAAGATTTGCACTTACATTTCAACCCAACATTTATGAAACAGTATCGTTAAATTTTTTACTTGGGATATAGGAGAGTTAAATGTCAGATAGACTACAAAAAGAAGTAAGGTATATAAATAAAGATTTTTCTTCATTTAGAGCAGACTTAGTAGAGTTTGCAAAACAATATTACCCAAACACATATAACGATTTTAATGAAGCATCACCAGGAATGATGTTTATAGAAATGGCTTCATATGTTGGAGATGTTCTCTCATATTATGTAGATACACAATTTAAAGAAATGTTATTAGCATATGCAGAAGATACAAAATCTATTTATGAAATGGCACAAACTTTTGGTTATAAACCTAAATTGTCATATCCTGCATTTACAAATGTAGATGTGTTTCAGACAGTTCCAGCATCAGGAACAGGAACAAATGTAAAACCAAATTTAAATTATGGACTCGTATTGAAAGAAAGTACACAAGTTCAATCTACGAATGGTGTAACATTTAGATTACGAGAGGATGTTAATTTTAGGTATTCGAGTTCGTTTGATCCTACTGAAATTTCTGTATTTGAAACTGATCCGGATACCAAACAACCTACCTTTTACTTATTAAAGAAAAGTGTAGGGGTTCAGAGTGGAGCTATAACAACAGAGAATTTTGAGTTTGGAAATGCTACAAAGTATGCTAGAATAAAACTTGGTCAAGATAAAATTTTAGAAATAATTTCATGTGTAGATAGTGAGGGTAATACTTGGAAAGAAGTTCCATTTTTAGCACAAGATACAATTTTTGATTCAGTTGAGAATGTAGCTGCAAACGATCCTTCATTATCACAATATAATGACGAGGCACCATATATTTTAAAACTTTTAAAAACACCGAGAAGATTTGTAACCTTTGTTAGAAGTGATGGTAAAATTGAGTTGAGGTTTGGTAGTGGGATTAGCGATAGTGCAGATGAAGAAATAATTCCAAATCCAAATTCAGTTGGTTCGAGTCTACCTGGTAGTCCAACCTATTTAGATAAATATTTTGATCCTGAGAATTTTTTAAACACAAAAGCATATGGACAGGCACCATCTAACACTACATTAACTATAAAGTATTCATATGGTGGTGGTGTTGGTGACAATGTATCTTCTAATTCTATAACAAATGTAACTAACTTCTCATTTAGTTTGGATGAAACCTCATTAGATAATAATTTAGTATCGGTTACTAAAGAATCAGTTGGTGTTACTAATCCTTATCCAGCCAGTGGTGGTCGTAATGCAGAAACTGTTAAAGAGATAAAAGAAAATTCATTAGCTTACTTTCAAGCTCAAGGAAGGTCAGTTACTAAAGAAGATTATATAACAAGAACATATGCAATGCCAGCCAAGTTTGGAGCTGTTGCTAAAGCATATCTTGTTCAAGATGAACAATTGAATGTTCCTAATATGCAAATAGAAACTAAAGTCGGTTCAGGAGTTTTTATTGATGAGAGAAATATAGACCAACTCAAAGCAAAAGATATGGCAAATACCATACAGAAATTACCAAATCCAATGGCAATGAATTTGTATATTTTAGGATTGGATGGTAATAATAAATTAGCTCAATTAAATGTTGCAGTCAAAGAGAACCTAAAAACTTATTTAAGTCAGTATAGAATAGTAACTGATGCAGTTAATATCAAAAATGCATGGGTTATTAATATTGGAGTTAAATTTTCTTTCATATCAAGAAGAGGATTTAACAAAGAAGAAGTAACATTAAGATGTGTTGAAAGAGTTAAAGAATTTTTTAATATAGAGAAATGGCAGATAAACCAACCAATAATATTACAAGAGTTGGCATATCAAATTTCGTTGGTAGATGGAGTAGGAGCGATTATTCCACCGAAACAAGATAATCCCAAAAATATGCCAGTATTGATTTATAATAAATACGATACATCAACTGGTTATTCAGGAAACATATATGATATTAATTATGCTGAAAAAGACGGAGTAATATATCCATCGTTGGATCCAAGTTGTTTTGAATTAAAATATCCAAACTCGGACATAGAAGGTAGGTCTATAGGAGACTCTATTGGAAATGTATTTTAGGGAGATTTAAATGCATTATTTTACATTTGCAGAAAAAGATACTACACTATATGAGAGAAGTGGAAGTAGAAATACAGGACTCGATGAGATTCTTGAGATTAGAAAGGATAAGAACGCTAACGCTTCTACTATCAATGTAAGTCGTGCTTTAATAAAGTTTGATTTAACAACACTTTCTAATTATATTACTTCGGGTCTTATAACATCAGGTTCAAGTACAAGATTTTATTTAAATCTATTTGATGCTAATTCAACCGGATTATCAACAAGTCAAACATTATACTCATATCCTGTAAGTCAATCTTGGGAAAATGGATCTGGTAGAGAAGATTCCAATCCACAGATTAGTGATGGGTGTAGTTGGTTTTATAAGGACAATGATATTTCTAAAACCTTATGGGCAAATGTTACATCTTCGGGTGGAACTTGGTATAGTGGAAGTGGATACGAGGCATCACAATCTTTTACAAACGAACCATCTGATGTTAGAATGGATGTTACAGATATAGTTTGGAAATGGCATCATAGTATAATTCCAAATGAAGGATTTATGGTTAAACGAAGTGGTAGTATAGGAAACTCAGATGCTAATGCGGAAGAGGGAAATACAACTCATTATGGTAATTTTTCATTCTTTGGTAGGGAAACTCACACCATATATCAACCTAAACTTGAAGCAGTATGGGATGATTCCAAATGGAACACGGGTTCTTTATCTCCACTTTCAAATACAGATTTAGAAGATATAGTTATATATCAACGAGGTCTTAGGAAACAATATAAAGAAAAATCAAAAACAAAATTTAGAGTTGTTGGTAGAGAAAGATATCCTGAAAAAACCTTTTCTGCAACAGCAGGATACTCAACTGGATATACAACCGCTAAATATCTTCCAAGTGGTAGCACATATTATCAAATAAGAGATGCTTATACACAAGATGTTATCGTCCCATTTGGTAGTGGTTCAGTTGTAAGTTGTGATACAACAGGAAATTATTTTAACCTTTGGATGGATGGTTTGTTAGCTGAAAGATTTTATCGAGTGGAGTATAAAGTGGTGAGTGGTAGTGGAACTGTTGATGAAACAATTCAATACTTTGATGAGTTATCCTCGTTCAAGGTGGTGTCTTAAAATGTCATATATTATAGCTGAACCTTGTGTGGGAACTTGTGATACAGCATGTGTAGAGGTATGTCCTGTAGATTGTATTCACGGACCGGATGATAGAGAAGGTAGTGGTGAAGAAGCCAAAGTTGATGGATTTATACCAAAAGAAACTGATTCACTTTACATAAATCCTGAAGAGTGTATTGATTGTGGAGCATGTGAACCTGAATGTCCGGTAGAAGCAATATTTGAAGAAGAAGAAGTTCCAGCAGAATGGAATCATTATATTAAAAAGAATTATGAATTTTTTGGTTTGGAGATGGACTAATGCCTTTAACAAAAGAAGAATTACAGAAAAGTGAATACTATCAAAAATTACAAGAACAAGATAGAGTTCTATATCTGAATAAATTAGACCAAGCAAGAAAATTACAAGGTAGTGTTACCATTATTGATGAGAATGATAATGAATTAATACAACCAGATGTTGAACCATTAAGAAATGATGCTGGGGTATTTTTAGCATTTGAAAATCCTTTTGATGAAGAAAGTAATTTAGACGACATTGACCAACAGATAAAAATAGATAATAAATCTACACTTTATAAAACAGATTTAATTTGGAATAATGTATTAGATAGAGAGTTTAGTGAGTTATGAAAAGAATAAACACAAGTCTATTAGAAAAAGATTATAATTTATTAAGAAAAGAAACCAAAGAGGTTTTAGGTCAAAGTGGTGCATTATATCCACCATTCGGACAGCTTACCACAGATTATGTAGAATTTCATGTTTACGACACTAATAATAATTTTAAGAATAAAGACGTATCAAAGTCCTATGAAATAGTTGAAGGTAATTTTATATTAAAGCCTGGAGCTGATTTAAGAGATAGTGGATACTCTCGTGGTAATTATGTTGTTCGATATTATTTTTATAGACCATTAGGTGGAGCTGATGAAGTAGTATTGACTAAAACAGTTGATAATGTCGGTGGAACAATTCATAGTGGAAATCCTGAAATAACAGGCGTTCCAATGGGCGAGTTTTATGTCGATGGAAATGGTGATGCATTTGTTGGACCAGAACAACCTACTGATGGAACAAATGGACAAGAACTTGTTGTTACAGAATTTAAATTTTTTATAGATGAGATATCATCTTCAAGAACTGAATTACGAGTAGCTCCACAGCAGATTAATAATATTAATTACCTTAAACAATTTTCAAAACTATCAAAAAATATAATAAAATATTATCCAAAAAAATCTTGGACTGAGTATGTTGATAATTATCCTGATTTAGCACAGGCATGGGGTGTTATCGAGGGTAATCCTAATAGTCCAGCTGCATTATATTGGATACCGAGAGGTGGAACAACTAAGGCTGGATTTGGGGAAGCCCATTGGATAACAAATGGAGAATCAGAAGGTAGACTACTCCCTAATGAGGGTGGTGGTGGACAAGTGAGTTGGACTGGTCCTGATAGTTCACAGATAGAATTTAATACAAGATTAGAAACCGATGATGGATTTCAAGAAATTATGCAGGATGGTAAACTTATAGTAAAAGATGCATTTATTACTGGTTATGAAGAAAGGGCTGATGTAGAAGAGAATGGTAATTATTCGATAGAATTACCTATACCTGAATCTTACATCGAGGCTCAAGATTTACAAGAACTTGGTTTTCCCATGTCAGTTAGATATATAATAAAGGAAGAATTATCTACAAAGACTATCTATGGACATGGTTTTGATGGATACGCTCCAATACCAAATCTAACAACACCCGGAGTAAGATATCATTTTGATTTTGGATGTGGTCATACCGAAACAACAGACCAGCCATTTGCAAATCATACTTATGATTCACCAGGTTTATATAATCCTGTTGTTACGATATTGACACCAAATTTTACATTAGAAGTGTCTGATTTATATAGAAATGTTGATGGAAATTTAGATGGGCCAGGATTAAGGGGTAGTCAGTTGAATGGATACTCACCAACCGAGACCGTGAGTGAAGAAGATGTCAATGTTGAAGGTGGAGTTCAAGATGATGAATTACCAATGGCAAGTGCACTCGATGGTAAGATTATCAAATGGAATGGTAATGAAGGACCTGCACCATTTTACTCAGTTGGAGGTTCAAAGGCATCTACAGGAACGATTTGGTATGTCCAAAATGGTCACACTCGAGCAATAGCATCTGCAATAAATACACCTCTTCGTATTTTATTAGGATTGAGAAAACAAATACAAAACAATGATGGAGAACTAATTACAGTAAATGATTTAAGTGGTGATATTGTTTTACCGTTAAGTGTTTTAAATACAATGCCTATAGGACCTAATTTAGACCAGACTAACTTTGCTAATTCAGAAGAAGATGAATTAAAAAGAAATCTTGAAGGGTGGTATGATGGAGACCAAATTCAAATAGATAGAGAAGCAAGAGAGGCACTATTAGCATCTCAAACTGAAACTCAAGATGAATCAGGAGATGAGTTTGATGATGAAGAGGTTGATAATGAAGAAACTCAAGGAAGTGGTGGAGTTTTAACTCTCGTAAATAGTCCAATTGAAGGAGGACAATTTGGTACAGCTGCTTCAAAGGTAAGATTTTTAACACCAACCAGCACATCTTTTGTATCTACTCAAGCTGGAGCATCTTCACAGCTAACCTTTACCGCAAACACTATGGTTCAGGTTAGAGGTGAACCAACGGCTAATGCTAATGAGTGGGGTGGATGGTATGCAGATCCTGAATTTGAACTTCTTGTATATGATGAACAGAATCCACAATTTTTATTAACTGAGAATGTAACCCTATACGCTAAAGTTGAATCGGGCGTGTAATGAGGAATAAACGAATGATATATTGGGGTGGTAATCACCAAACAATAATACCACGAATGGGTGCATGTGGAAGTGGTACGGATCCAAAAGGTGGGAGTGGTGGTGGTGCTGGTAGCGGTGGTGGTTCTGCTAATGTTCCGATAGACGCTGGAAAATTTGATTTTCTTGATGATTTTAAAGATTGGTTGAAAGATAACGCCGGTAAATTAGCATTAGGAGCTTTAGCTGTTGGATTGGTTGCAGGTGCACTTGTTTACGCTAAGAAACGAAGAAAAGGTGGTGATACTCCAAGTATTCCAGGTTTTGAAGATTCTGGATTCGATATTGAAGGTGCGTCATCCATTGACAGAAGTGCTGGTAGAGGAGCATTTGATGAAAATGGTGCATCAAGTGGATTTGATTCAAACGGACTTCCAAATCCTCCTGAATATGTAGGACAGCAAGTAGTAGATGAAGATGGTAACCTTTGGGTTTATAAGGACCCACCAGGAGAATGGATTAATTTTGGTGATGTTGATGCTCAATTCTTAAATACCGGACAGGTAAGAGAAGTTCCAATTTATCAAGATTACGAATCTCGTATTAGAGAAGTTCAAAATCAAGATATTATTTTAACTGAAAAAAGTTGGGCACAAGTAGCAGAAGAAGTTGGTAATATAGGACCCGTTCAACCTAATCTCCAAGTAAAATTTGAAGATTGGTATGTCGAGTATGATATAGCAACAAAAGATTTATACACTTATTTAAGATTTAATAATGATACTCGTGTATTAACCACAAACTTTAAAGAGGATACATCAACCTATACAGAATATCCACATTCAATCGTTTATAAATTGTATGAACCTTTACCTGATAATATACAAAGGGGTGATTTTCTATATGTTGTAAAAGAAATGGCACAACCTTATGAGGAAAGAGTTCAACTTATTGATTTTGTTGATGAGACTTTATCCGATGTGGTATTGAGACAACCTAAATTTGAAAGTGATAACGAAAACTATTTTTCACCACGTGATACACAATATAAAACTTATACTGATTTAACCACATCAAATACTGATATAGCAAAAGTTATTGAAAATGAGGTGATTAGTGGTAGTTTCGGTGAAAGTATAGAGTTAAACGGATTAGACTTTAGACAATTTAAATTCTTTTCAAAATTTAGTTCAGTAGAAGATAGATTAGGAAACTTTAAATATAAACTACAACAGATAGAGTTGTTTGAAAGTCAAAGTCTTTCACTATTAGGTATATCGGGCTCACATACAGCAAATTATACGGCATCTCTCGATATGAAAGCGAGAAAAATTAAGAATGAATTTACTCCATTTGAAAAATATATGTATTTTGAAAGTTCATCTTACATATCAAGTTCACTTGGAATATTTCATGATAACGCATGGCCTAAGAAAAGTGGAACTGGAACTAATCTTAATCCTTATGTTTTATATAGTGTAAGTGAATCCATAGCAACAAGTTGGTATGATAGACAAATTGTAAGTGCATCAAACTATGATAGGGAAAATCGTGATAGATTATTAACAAATATACCTGCTCATATTAGGGACGAATCACAGAATGATGCGTTCCTAACATTTATTAATATGACAGGAGAACATTTTGATGGAATTTGGTCATACATAAATCAGATACCAGCAATTCACGATAGACGAAATGGTTTAAACGAAGGATTATCAAAAGATTTAATTTACCATGTTGGTCGTTCATTAGGATTTTATTTAAATGATGGTAAGGATTTAATAAGTTTACCAAGATATGTAACAGGAGCCCAAGTAACTGGCTCTGATTCAACTTCATCTACATTTTCTGCAAGTCCTGAACGAGATATATCAAGAGAAATATGGAAAAGAATATTGGCAAACATGCCATTTTTCTTAAAAACCAAAGGAACATTAAGGTCATTTAAGGGGTTGATAAATTGTTATGGAATACCATCAAGTATTCTTAGGGTTAGGGAGTATGGAGGACCTCAACCTGAACAAGATGCAAAACCTGCAGTTTCAATTACTCGTAACTTTACAAAGGCGTTAGAGTTTAAGGGGAACACTCATGTTTTGAGCACTTGGGTAAACGATAGTAAGAGTGGAAGGAAGCCCGATACGGTTGAATTTAGATTTAGGTCTGCTACGGCAAGTGGTTCAACACAAACAATTGTTCAGGCAGGTGATGATTGGGCAGTAAGATTAAAAGATAATAGTTCCACCGATAATTACGGATTTGTTGAATTTGTATTATCAGGAAGTGGTCCTGATGATCCTGGACTATTTACATTAACATCAGAAGAACTACCAATATATGATGGAGAATTTTATTCTGTAATGTTAACACGATTAAGTGCAAGTGTCGAAGATAGTGGACGACATTATAGTGGTAGTTCCATAGGACAATTAACAGCTGACACTACCTCACAAAACATTGTATACTCACTTCATGTTGGTAGATATGATTCAGGAGTAAAAAGAATACTAAGACAAAATTGGGTTAGTGGTTCAAATGCAACATCTTCTTTTAACGGAGCATTTGTTGGTAACGAAACACTATACATTGGTGGTAATGGAACAAATACATTTGGAACTCAATTTAGTGGTTCTCTTATGGAATTTAGGTATTGGAATAGTGCACTTAATAGTGGTTCATTTCAAAATAGAATAGCAGCACCAAAATCATATGATGGTAATCATGCTTCTGCATCTTGGGAAGATTTAGTTTTAAGATATTCATTTAATGATGATAAAGATTTAAGTAGTGATGGTGACATTCGTGATACAAGTGCTGACCAATCATATTTTCAAACTGGAAGTGCACAAGGATACACAAGTGGTAACAAACCACACTTTAGGTCAATAGTCGATGAGGAAAAGGCACGAGTTCCTGGAATAGGACCTAACAGACGAGTAGAAAATAAAGTTCGTGTGGAAAATAATAAACTTGTATTCGGTGGTTTAGCAGTTGACCAACGAGCTGAATTAAGTGCATATGATTTAGCACCATTAGATAGTAATAGATTAGGTATATTTTTCTCACCAACTGATGTTATCAATGAAGATATAATTCGTTCTGTAGCAAATTTAGATTTCGACCAATATGTTGGTGATCCTCGTGATAAGTATAAAAGAAGATATAGACAACTTGAGGATATATCAACCACTTACTGGCAAAAATACACTTCTCCAAATAACTTTTGGGATTATATTAGGTTGATAAGATTTTATGACCAATCTATATTTGAACAACTAAAAAGGATGATTCCAGCAAGAGCAAATGCTAATCTTGGAATTTTAATAGAACCTAATATTTTAGAAAGACGAAAGGAAGTCATAGGTGCACCACCTAATTTAATTGACCAAGATTTCGAAGGTGCGGTTGATGCAAATCTGTATAGAACTATTAGTGGTTCACAACCATTTTATACTTCGTCAATAGATTTAACCGTTCCAATGAAAGTTAGTGGTTCATATTTAACATATACTGGTTCTCTGAATGTTTCGAGACAAGTAGATAAATATGGAGTTCACAACCAATCAACCGTAGTTCTTAGTGGTTCATATTTAGTATACACGGGTTCTATTGATGCAGATATATTTAGAACACCATCATTATATATTGTTTCATCATCTATTCCTGGATGGGGTGGTGGAGAAGAAAAGTATGGTGAGACACTATTTACTATTGGTGGACCTGAAAAAATATTTAGTGAGGTATTACAACCAAATATAACAGGTTCAAGACTATCTGAACATAATTTTGAAAGAAGATTTTTCTATACCACACAGGCAAGTGCCTCTGAGGATAATTTCTTTTCATCATCATTGGTGAGAAGTGATAAACAGAATATTATGTTAGATAATCAGTTATTTAGATTATCATTTCTTGGTTCAAAACAAACTAAGAGAACAACTTTAGACAAATTAGAACCAGTCACCGTAACTTTGACTAATCCAACTACACTTATTACAAAAGATGGTGGTGATTCTAAATTGAAAGTATTATAAATCGTGGAAAATTTTATTTAGGTATATTTATAGATGAGAAAGTTTTAATCTATTATACCCAAAAATCTACACATATTGTAAGGAGAATAAATTATGGGATTTCTTAACAATACCACAATCACAGTTGATGCTATTCTAACCAAAAGAGGTAGAGAGTTACTGGCACGTGGTAATAATGAATTTCAAATAACAAAGTTCGCATTAGCAGACGATGAAGTCGATTATCGTTTATGGGATACTTCCCATCCTAATGGAACAAATTTTTATGGGGCAGTCATTGAGAATATGCCTCTATTAGAACCTGTACCTGATGAAACACAAGCTTTAAAGTATAAGCTAGTTTCATTACCAAAGGAAACATCACGATTACCTATTTTGGACATTTCAGTTCCATCACTTACCTTTACACAAGGTGGTGGTAATGGTGATTTAATTAGTCCAGGAACATTAAATTCGACAGACGCTGAACTCGGATATACATTTATCGTTCACGATACAAATGTAGCGAGATTACAAGTCGGTCAAGCAGCACCTGGACAAACTTCACCATTAGTTCCTGTGAACTTGAGTGGTGATGATATAACTAATAGTCAAAATGTAGTTGGTTTAACAGCAAGAGTGTTACCACAGACTTTTACGACACCGAATCAAAAGACCACTCAACTTACGGTTGTTGGTAATCAAACTGGAGCAACGACAACTATTACGGTTACGGTAAACAAGACCGTTCTTGGTAGTCCAGGAGCTGGTTCATCTTAATCTATAGGAGTTAAAAATGGCATTATCAGGAGTATATAAATTATTTGACCAAGAGAATGATGTTGTAAAGAACATCAAGGCTACTATTTCAAGTGGTGTTTGGAGTGGTGGAAGTGGAACTTTGACAACATTCTTTAGTCAATCCGCACAAAGTTCATCAACGGGTAACTATTACTATGATGTATATAAAACAAGTCCAGCTACCGACACAGAAGCTGAAGTTCAGTTTAGTGTAGCTTATGGACATATACATGGAAGTGGTTCAAAAGGAACGGTTGGAGCGGCGACAGGAAACAGAGCTTCTGCAGCAATTCACGCACAGATTACTAATTTAGTATTACCACCGAATACAGATAGATTCACATACGCTGGTTCGGTAACCTCAAAACACTTTTACGCTGTCTCTATAAAGAGAGCAAGGATGAGAGAAAAGATAGATCCAGGTAATTGGGAACTACACTTATCTGCATCTGTAGCCGCACAAGCAGGAGCAAAACATTCAGCTACTAATCGTCAGTTAAAACTGATTGATGATAGTGATTCTACTACAAATCCTGAAAGTGGAATAGGTGGAAGAGTATTTAATATTGTTTCGGGTTCGATATCAACTGGAACAGCTGATATAAATACAGCAGCAGCTTCAGAAGCACTCGGTGGTATTGGTTTATTCTATCCTGATTTAGGTTTGTTTATCTTTAACGCTAGTGTGATAGAGAAAAAATTAAATCCAGCTGAACTAGCAGATATGTTTACAGTTGAAACGGGTTCAAATGTTCATAATACTAATGCTGAAAAATTCTTTGATGAAATTGTGAATGGTGCTTACTTTCAAGCAAGACGAGAAGAAAAACTTTCTTCAACACATTTTTTCTGTAGAGCAGGAAATAAAGAATTTAACTTTAGTAACAATCCTACTTTCTTTACTGCATCAACTGGAGATTTTGTTCAACCTACTTTCTTTAAAGATCCAAAGACCTTTATCACAACCGTTGGTATGTTTAACAATAGTAATGAACTTCTAGCAGTAGCAAAGTTAAGTCAACCTGTTCTCAAATCATTTTCAAGGGAAGCATTAATCAAAGTAAAACTTGATTTCTAAATAATAGGGGGATAGGGTATGTTAAGAGATGTCCACCCACAAGATGTTTCTGTTGAGCCGTTTAAAACATTCAAACGATTCACCTTTACGAATACTGATAGCGGAAGTGGGATTTACGCACTAAACGCTCAAAGTGGAAGTTTGTTTAACTTCATGACAGGTTCGGCAGCATCACGTAGTTTAGGTCAATTCAATGAAGATTCAAAAAGTTTAGATAAACCAAAATCTACTTGGTATAGTACAGGCACATTTTATGATAAGCCTGTATATTATACATTAAATAATATCTACTATGAAAGGTTTAGTAATAGACCTAAAATGAAACATTCAAGTAATAAGGTTGAGCCGTTTTTATCCTATGGCCCTTCCAATCCAAATATAAATTTCAGAGAATTACACGGAGACGCATCATTAATTAGCGTTCCTCAACAGTTTTTCGGTGAGGGAATAAAACCAAATTCAGTTAAGGTTATAGATGATGCTGGATCTATTAGTCTTGATATACGAGATGATGGTGATGGTAATCTTTATGATTATGCATTTTCATCAAGCTATGCGGCGTATAAATCAGGATCATTTCAGGCAACCCCAGCAAATAGTTCAAGTGCAGTAATAGGTAATGTATTCTACAATACTGGCACGATAGTTATGACGAGCACTGGCTCAAAATATCTTGGAGCATTTTTAGGAACTGGAACTGATGGATTCTCTTTAGATTATCGTTCAACACATACAATTTACCAACACGAGTATATAGTTACTTCTCGTGCCGGTCAACACAACTCAACAATGAATGTTAGTGCAACCTTTGAACGAAGTGGTAGCACAACAATAAGAGAAGGTGCAACGCCTTTTCATTTATTTCCACCTGGTGATAATCCAAGTGGTGGTAAAAATTCAACTGGTTCATTTGCATCATTTTACAATGCAACACAATTTTATGAACCATTTGTGTCTCATTCAGAGTTTTCCCCATACATAACAACCATAGGACTTTATAATGATGCAGGTGAACTATTGGTTGTAGGTAGAACATCCAAACCAATAAAAAATGATCCAGAATTAGCTATGAGTTTTGTAGTTAGATTTGATGTATAAACACATCTTTTACCCAATATATATTATATTTATTATATAACAATAAAGTCTACAATCTTTTTAATCTAAAAGGTTTACAATAAGATTAACTGAGGAGAACTTATGTATAGGTTTTTCATTGCACTTATGATGGTCGGTTTGAGTTACGCTCAACAACCTATTATAAGAATTATGCAATCGAGAGAGTATAATACACCAAAAACTTGGTGGAGAGAGGCGACTACCTTTAACTTGAGAGGATATTTAGCCGATGATACTACGGGCATGAGCACTGCTAACGGAGCATCTGGTGTTGCCCTTTACAATAATAACTTTGATGCGTGGAGAGACTCAGTAATGACTCTTGCGGTTACACTTGATGATAAGGATGCAGACATAACTACATTCAGAATTGATTTAGTATTTGATAATGATTTAATTACTTGGGGACATGATTCAACTCGTATACAGAAAGGTTCATATTTAAGTGGATTTACTGAGGGTGATTCAACGGCAAACGCTGATTATTCATACGAAGTAGTTTGGTATGAGAATGTTGGATATGTGGATTCATTACAAACTGCCAATCAAGAAATATCAGAAGGTAACACTCGTTATGATTGGTTAAGGATTACGATGGTTTCTCATAATGGCAACAGCTTTACATTTGGTAATGGTAATAATGTTCAAACCGAACTACTAAAAATACATTTAAAAATAAATGATGTGGTAGATAATTTTCAACCACAATCCTTTAGAATTCCTACTTTTTATAATGGAGTTGCTGGATATTATACTTATGTTTCTGATGGTTACCTTTTAGATTTTAAGGTTTACATAGATGGAAACTATGGAACGGAGGAGACCTACGATGGTGGTGCCCGTGGAGATATCACATTACACCCAAAGTTAATGGATATAGAAGGATACTTTAGATATATTGGTAGAAACGGAATAAACAATGATAACACATATCCATATTGGAAAATAAAGTTTGAATTAGACCAAACTAATCCTGATAACAACGAAAATTGGTATAATTTAGAAACCGTAGATAATGTTAGTGGTAATTCAGATGAAGATTTAAGTGATGATGTTGTTGGTGACCATATATCTACCGTTTGGTATAACGAACAAGGAACGAGTGCACTTCAACCTGTTCCCGGTGAAGGATTTCTTGGTATAAGTTACTATGATTCTACTTATGTTGACGATAGGGGATATTTTAATATTCAATTACCGAGAAACAATTACTATCGTTTATCTTTTTATCCACCTGATGATGCTGATGATATTGGAAATCATAATCAATTAGAATTAGACAGATATGGAATTACTAATATCAATGACGCCATAGCATCATTTAACTTTCAATCGAATAAGTTTTATTCGGTTCTTGGTGTAGATACATTGAATCCTGTTGGATACCTTATTGGTGATGTTGATGGTGATGATTTATTTCAATTAAATGACACCTACTTTTTGTGGGCATATGTATCTGGTATATTTGATAACTACACTCACCTAAATGGTAATTCATATGAGAATTGGTCAACCATTGATACACTAAGAGAAAACAATCAACCCTTTCCATATGTTTGGTATGAAGATTGGGGAAATCAAAAATATGAATTCACGGTGTTTCGTGATGATGATTTAGATGAAGAAAATGCAGGATTAAACTTTGGTTTTGTAGAAGTTATAAATCCTTTAATGAATGATATCCAAACAGGATTAGACACGATTGGTATTTCTATTGGTGAGGCTAGTTCAGAGTGGATGAGTGAAGTTAATCCTGATACTACACTTGATAGTTTATCATATTTCTTCACAGGTGATATAAATGTCTCAGGAACTAAAGTTAAAGAAACTGATTTTTCAGTTGGAACTGATTTTGATGTCCCTACACCTGAAAGTCAAGATGGATATATTAATGTAAATGGTTCAACTTTTTATAGATGGGGTGAGGGGGACCCACCTAATACTTGGGCAGCAAAAACTGCTACGAATCATTTTGATGTAGAATTATCTTTTCCATCTGATTCTACCGTCAGAGTTCAATCAGGTAATCAGATAGAAGTTCCGTTGATGATTAGTCCAAAAGAAGGAAATAAAGTAGCTGGATTTGAATTTCAAGTTGAGTTTAATGAACAAGAATTAAAATTTTTAGATATGAAAACAGGAACTTTACCTGGACCTTGGATGAGTTACACTCGTGTTCATGAACCAAGTAAAGGGTGGAGACGAGTATCGTTTGGAGCATTAGATTATTCACCTGGTAACGCATCAGATACATATTGGATTGAAAATGATATGGTTGGATTATCTTTATTGTTTGAAGCTGAATTTCCACCTACCGAATGGACAGAGGCACCGATAAGATTTGTCGGTAAAAATGCAGCTGGTAATCAAAGTGGTGATGATTTACTGATGAGAAGAATGGATGGTCAAGTCTTGGTGTGGAACAAGTATTGGGCATTTGGTGGTGGTGAACCGACCAATGATGAAATAACTTACAACTACCCTAACCCATTTAGAGATTTTACGACATTTCAGTTTTATCTTGACCAAACAGAAAATGCAAAAGTATATATATTAAATTCTGTTGGTCAGTATATGGGGACTATATTTGACGAGATTGTTGTCGAGGGTTTACATACATTTGCATTTACAAATCAACCAGCAGATTTCTTACCTGAAGTGTCGGTTAAGCAAGGTTGGAAAAGTTTAGAACCAGGTGTTTATATATTTGTTTTACAGACAGAAAAGAAAATCCGTTCAAGTAAATTTACCGTAATAAAATAAGGAGAGTAAAATGGATTTTATTATTTTTATAGTATCGTTAATAGTAGTAACTTTGATAATGAGAGGATTAACAATGTTACAAGTTTGGCAATCAAAAAGGAAAAAATGAAAAGAGTATTAACATCATTATTTTTTATTAGTTCATTATTTGGTCAATTGAATAATATATTGACAATAACTCCGAGTGCCATTACAAGTGGTATTGGTAATGTTAATCTACCTAATAATAATCCGGCCCGTAACCTTTTGGGTAGTGATGGATTTAGTTTGACAAAGGTAAAGTGGTTAAGAAACATTACTGATGATATGGGATATAATTATTTGACTATTGACAATCGTTCATTTGGATTGAATATAATGTCATTTAAATATGGTAACCAAAGACAAACAGATGAAACAGGAGTAACGGAGTTAATATTTGAACCGACATCTACGATAATAGAAGTAAATTGGACACCAGGTAATTTATATTATACAAAAGATTCGGTAAGTAAAAAATTAGAAAATGCTTGGATTGGATTCGAGATGAAATACATTAGACACAATTTACATATTGAAAGTGCACATGGACTTGTATTTGGTGTTGGAACTTACTTTAATAATGTTTATAAAGAACTCGATTTAGATGTAGCAATAAAAAACTTTGGGGCACCTATGAAGGTAGAAATAGATAGAGCAGAAATACCAATGTCACTTGAAGTTGCATTAACATATCCATATAGAGAATTTAATCTGTTCGGTCAGGCAAATGTGTTTAAAAAATACAATACAATAGCTTTCGGTGGAACATTTAATTACAAAAATGTATTTTTTCAAAAGGTGGGATACTATATGGATAGTGAACATAGATTAATATATCCAACTATTGGATTTGATATATTATATGATAAATATATATTTTCAAGTAGTTATGTTCCATATATGTATGATATGGAAACGTTACCCTTGAGTAGAACTTTTAAACTAACAATAACAATGGAGATGAAATAATGTGTAAATGTAAAAACTGTAAATGTGAAGAATGTAATAATTGCAATTGCTGTGATTGTTAATTAAGGAGAATAAAATGGCAAAAGATATAGAACAAGCTATTGAAGAAGTTAAAGGGAAGGGGTTTAAGGTATCAATTAATAATATTATTGCTATTGTTACTTTTCTTTCTACCGTCATTGCTGGTTGGTATAGTTTTACTGGTCGTATTGATGGGTTGGAAGAAGTAGTTACTGGTTTTGCTGATGCAAGTGATATTGAACTCGTAACCGAAAAATTCAATTCTTATGATGTGATATTTTTAAAGTATGACGAAGAACTAAAATACTTACGTGATAAGGTTGATAAATTAAAGAACCCAAAAGTTAAATCTTACGATGGTGATATTATCAACTTAGAAAATAAGATTGATAAATTACAGAATGAGATTAAACGATTGGAGAAACTATTAAAGGATCCGTTAGCGGACTTTAAATAAAAAGGAGAAGGTAGTGAATAAGATATTCTCAATACTAACATTAATGGTTTTTATGGGATGTGCCGCTTCAGTTTCCACCGAACAATATGTAGGTGAGTATGAGAAACAGAAGTCGTTAGACGAAGTAGTGATTACCAAAGTAGATGGGTTAAAGCTCGTTGAGTTAAAATTTAATAAAGAACTCGAAGAACGATATCCTGAACTTGGTGAAAAAAGGGTTGCATTTGGTTTAAAACAAGAACTTGAAAATGTTGTATCTTATGTTGGTAGGTTTAATATGATAGAAGCTGACAGAGATAATCAATTAATGATGTTGAATGATTTAAAGGCAAATAACGCAAAGATTGATAAGGCTAAATATTGGGGATATGTTACCATTTATGATTTTGCAGTAAATGCAAGTGAGGATGTGAAAGGTGGTAAGGTTCAGATGGTAAATGAAACTATAATAGGTTTACAAGTAAAATTAGTAAACTTAGAAAACACTCAATATGTAGTAGGAAGTGGACAAGGAAGGGCTAAAACCATCGGTCAAGGATTCTTAGCCAATCCAAATATGGAATGGAATCAGAGTTCGTTGAGTTCTGCTGGTAATAAGGCTATGGAAACAGCAGTAGTCAATGTTATCAAGGCAATTGACAGACGAGGTTGGTAAAGAAATGAATGTTAAAAACTATAATAAAAATATTTTTATTTTGTAGTGGAGTTTATGCACAATCATATTTTTATTCATATGTAGATCCGTGTAGTCAGCTAAGTGTGGCTAATTCATACAAGGTATCACAAGATGGTGAAGATGGGTTCAGAGTTACTTTCTATAACAGAACAAAGTTTTTTACATTCGAACAGGTTTTTGATGGAGAATTAGAAAAATGGGCACAAGGAGTCTATCAAGATTTCGAAGATTTATTTCCTTGTGCTGTTCGAGTTGCAGAAGAGTTATTGGGTTCATTATTGGCAAGTAACATATCCGAACAATTTGGTAAATCAGATGACATTTCAGTTGAACCAACGCAAGTAAACTATGCAATCAGAACTACCACTCGGAGTGATACTATGCAGTGGGTTACATCATATAATAGTGTCTATACTAATGAGAGCTTTGATGGTAATAGTCAATATGATGGTAATTTTAATTTTACAGATGATTTTAAAAAGGCGTCTCTTACATTTGGTCAATCATTTAAACTATTGAACAAAAGTCAAAACAAGTTATATAATGGAACTTGGTTAATATATCAAACATTTGAGGGTTGGGATTGGTTAGTATCGAGTTCGTATTCTAAGGCACTAACAAAAACACCATCAGAAGCGTTTGTATTGACAGGAACGTATGGTAATGTTGGTGGTTTTGATTTTGCAAACTTAACTTCCGTGTATGGGATTAGATTCCCAATAGAATTTATGAACTATGAAATCACTTTTTCTAACTATGTAGCATATGTATTATTACGATATTATGAAGGACTTCCTGAAGATAATAGATATTTATTCTTACGAAGTCCTTTCATTATGTTTCCTACGGTTTCATTTGATTGGAAATTCGGTAAGGCATTTACGTTCAATATTGGTTTATCAATGGGATATAATACTGTTGTAAATGATTATGGAATTAGAAATAAAACTTATAGTGTGATGATTGGTTCATACTTTTAGGAGAAAATAATGAAAACAAGAATCGGATTAAAGATATTATTGGGATTCTTCATGTTCAAAATAATAAGTGGACAAGATTTACCACAACCGATAATTATTGGTAAGGATTTAAAACCACCAACGATACAAATATCTCGTTTTGTAGAAATAGGTGATGGAATCGGTTTAGAAGCTGATGCTAACCAAGTTACCATTAGTGTAAAATCTATATTAGAAGAATTATTTCAAGAAACTCGATATGTCTTAGTTGATAATAATGCTGACTTTGTGGCAAGTCTTGAGATAGTTTATTTGGGAAAACCAAACGAGGCATTTAGTATTATAGGACTATTTAATAGAAGAAATACGAGTACAGAAATGAGTGTTCTTTTAAATGTTAAAAATAATAAAAATGGTAGAGAAAAGTCTTTTAGGGGTATAGGTGAAATATCAACTATTGTTCAATCAACTGGATTACAGATACAAGAAGATACAGATGATTTTACAAACTCAGCACAAGGAGGAGCGTTGAGAAAGGCAATCGGAGATGCAATTAAAAAGGTTAAGTAATGAATAAAGATACAGTTATTGGTGTTATAATAAATATTATCTTCGTTGTGGGATTGGTTACAACTCGATATTACTATGCAAAAAAAGAAATGAATTTTCTAAAGGGTGATTCGACACGACAAGATGAACTTATAACAATCAATAAAACTAAAATAGATACCTTATATGGTGAGGTGGATTCCTTGTATAAGTTGAATAGTAAAAAAGATTTAGAAATAAATAATTTAAACAAGGAAAACAAAGACAGAATCGCAGAAAAAGACTCCCTAAAAAAAGTATTACGAAAAGAGTTGCTAATGATAAAAACTCAAATTGATAGTTTTCAAACTTCTTTATCGTCAGCCTATTTACAAGGAACTATACCATTTGAACAAGAGTTTGGAACACAAGACGCTTATGTTAGAGTATTTGGTAGGAGTGGATTCAGAGTTGAAGGTCATAAACTAAAAGAGTATAAAACAATATTGGAATATGATGGTTCAATTGCACTTGCAGAACCTACTATAAAAAGATTAAGTAAAAATTCATTTCAGGCAATAATAAATGATATGGAAGTAGGTGGATTACGAATAAAAGGTAGTGAAAGTGCACTTGTAAAATTAAAAATGCCAAGAAATCAAATATCATTAGGACCTATTTTTGGTATAACTTATGATAAAGTTACAGGATTAACAAGTCCAGTTTGGGGATTCGGACTCAGTTATAATTTAATAAATTTGGCAAATTGGAAATAAGTTTTAACGGAGAATTAAATGTTAAAAAAAGTAATTATTGGGATATTGATAACATCCTTTACACATAGTCAAAATTTTGTAGTAGACTTCTTCAAGTATTCTACTGTTTATGGTGGGTTTAATCTCACGTCACCAAAATTTGAAGAGGATAGGTATAGATTAGCAGTTATAGATCCTGTTACCGGAATAGAAAACTACTTAAATGGTGAGGTAAGTATTGTAAGAGAGGATATGGAATTAAAACCTGATTTTGATTTGTCTTTTGGAATACGAAAGGTCGGTAGATTTCAATACGAACCAAAACGAGGTGTTAAAAATGCAGGAGTTGGTGGTGATTGGTATAAGGGAACTGAAACAAATTTTAATGAAGCAGCAACAATTGGTAAAGTAAGGGGTTGGGAGTATTTAATTAAATATTCTGAAAACCAAAGATGGGATGAGAAATTTAAATCACAAGAATACTTTTTAAGATATCTCGGTGATTTGTTTATTGCAAAAGTAAAATATGCAAACTTTGAATTAGAAGATATTCAATATGGTCAAGGTGATATTAGATTTAGAAAAGAGTTTACAAGTGATGAAGCAAGTCTAAACTTTTCTATTGGTGTCGGAGGTAGAACACATCCTGCATATGGGTTTGCACCAACAGTAGTTGATTCATCTTGGTATTTAGGATCGTGGTGGGAGTTCGCATCAGATGCCTTTGGTATAGATGACAGAGGATATGCAGTAGATACCAATGGTGATGGTATTGGAGATGGTCTTGACGATGGATTAGCACTATATGATGTAGGTAACGGACAACTTATTGGATATGTAAATCAAGATTATAGATGGTTTAATGAAGATGGTAAGTTGATGGCAATGAGTGATAGAGAGTTTTACCAATATCATTTTCCGAGACTATTAGAAAATTGGTTTGAGGATAAAACAAGGGCATTAGGAAACCAACGAGAAATATCATTATCACTCGGTGTTGATTATTACAGATATAGTGAAAACTTTTGGATTCACGTGTGGGGTAGTTTGTATCCTTATCATTATGGTTTGGATAAATACTCTTATCATAATGCTGTAAGATGGCAATCTCATGATGAAGATGGTTTAGAACCACAAGATTTTGTATTTGAAGATGCTGGTATTGGTCAATGGTTGGATTATGATTTAGGTGCAATAATTGGATTTAAACTTAAAGAGAATTTAGGTTTTTATTCAGAAGGTAAGTATTTAAATTATTGGGAAAGACCGGCATACGAATTAAAAGTAGGACTTAATTATCAGTTTTTAGGTTTGTAGGAGAAGTAATTTGGAACAAGTTAAAATAGGTCAATTATTATGTGATAATGATATTATCACAAAAAGACAACTAAATCAGGCTTTACAGCTTCAGATTAAAGGTGATAAAAGAACACTTGGTGAGATACTCGTAGATAAAGGATTCTGTGAGTATGATGATATATCTGAGTTGATGATGGGAACATCACACGGAGAATCACCACCAGAAGTTGAAGTGGAAAATGAAGTAGAGATTAGTGAGAATAAAGTAATGGGGACAAAATTTAGTATGTCTATCGGAACTATTGTTGGTTTAATAAGTTTGATATCTACTGGTGTGGGTGGTTACTATATGCTATTACAAGAAATAGAAGAAGCCAAAGAGTTACCAACATTAGAAACTCTCTATGAAAGTGAGTATCCAACTGTTGGTATTGAAGAGAAAAACTGGCCGATATCGTTTCTTAGATATGAAGGTGAAATTAGTAGATTAATGGACGATGTTGATGAACTATTTAACAGAATGGAGAAGTTAGAAGAAGAAAATGTTGAACTTCGAATTCAAATTGCAAAGAAAAGGAACAAATAGTTATGAAGAATTATATATTATACTTTTTACTATCAACGAGTTTTTTATTAGGTCAGATTAATGATGGTAATTTTAAAAAAGAAGTGAGTAAAGGTTTTGTGGTGGTTAAATTTACTGCAGAATGGAGTGCTAAAAACTCTGCATATGATGATGGAGTTTTAGGTAAGGTTAAAGGACTAAAAAACACAAAGGTTATCGAAGTTAAATCGGAAGAGGCCTCGGGCATTGTAAGAAAATTGAGATTGAGGAGTTTTCCATCTATCGTTTTATATCACAATGGTTCGAAGAAAAAGGTATGGAAGGCTGATATGCGAGGTAATTTGGATGTTACAGATGAGAGTATTGAAAAGGAAATCAATAACATTCTTGCAGGTGATGTTTTTTAAAAGTTGATATTTATTAATAGTTTTAAAGGAGAAAAATAATGGGGTTACTTAGTACATTAGCAAAAGGAGCAGGTTCACTATTAGGTGGTGATACACTAAAAGATGTAGGTGGGATTATTGATAATCTACACACATCAGGTGAAGAGAAGGCAGCAGCAAAAGAAAGAATTACACAAATATTAGCTCAGGCAGAACAAGCAGCACAAGCTCAAGTATCTGCTCGTTGGGAAGCTGATATGAAACACGGAAGTTGGTTGAGTAAAAATATCAGACCATTGACATTGGTGTTTCTAACTGCTATATTTACCGTTTTAAGTATATTTGATGGAAACTTAAAAATAGGTGAACAGGCATTTACAATAGGAGCAGCATATGTTCCTGTGTATCAAACATTATTAATGACGGTTTACGCAGCATACTTTGCTGGTCGTTCAATCGAAAAAGTTAAACAAGTAGCAAAGTAGGAGAAAATAAATGGCTGAATTAGCTAAAAAAGAAGATAAAGTAGATTATCATATACAAGACCAAAAACATTCTATTAATACAGAGTTAATTGGTATAATAAAATTTAGACAAAACAAGAAGTGGTTAATTAGTATAGCCGTTGTTGGTTTGTTTTCAGTAATATTAGCACTTATGATTTACTTTATGAGTAGTGGTGTTGATGTGATGGGTGGATGGAAAGAAATATTATTATTAATGTTAGGTGGATTTGTAGGTTCATTTGCCAAAGTAATTGACTTTTGGTTTAACAACGCAGAAGATGATGTTAAACTATTAGAACATGCGGATGATTAACGGACATAATAAATGCCCAATAAAAACGCGAAAATAAAAAAACAGCAGAAGGCCCGTTTAAATAAAAAATGGAAAACCGAAGGTAGGACAGCTAAACAACATAAAAGATGGTTAGAAAAAAAATCAGATAGTTCAACATTAAAATACGGAAAATTATGATAAAATTAAAAAAATTATTGAAAGAATGGACAGATACTTCATTCAGAGATTTACCAAAAAGGTGGTCTAAACCATACATGAAAGAGTGGTCACCAGAAAATGGGCTTACTGAGTTTGAAAAGATGGGTGGTAGAGATTTTGAACAGATGAAAGTTTATACGGATAAGGACAGGCCACCTTTTAAAACAGAAGTTTACAAACATCAATTGTATGGAAGTGATACACAACACTTTTTTGTAAAGAAACCATTTTATGTTTATATACAAGGAAAAGATTATGAATCTACGGGTCAATATTCTACTCCAGGTCCTGGTGGTAACAAGATGATTTATAGAAAGAAGGCCTTGAAATTTTACGTGACAAAAGGATATCAGATAAGTAATTTACCAGGTGGTGTTTTCGTAATAAATAGAAAAGGTAAAACAGCATATAGTATTATTACTAAAAAGGGTGGAACGGGTAAACCGAATAATTTAGAAGAAATTCCACCAAATGGACATAGAAATTATGTAGCTTATAGTATGTGGAAAAAATGGTTATGATAAAACTATCAGATTTACTTGTGGAGAGAATTGATTTTCATCAAACAGCCACATCATTAGTTAAACACTATGGACTTCGTTCTAAGGTTAAGTTTGGTAAGGTTAAAGGACAGAATGAAGCTGATTATGATTGGGTTAGAGATATTATCAATTTAAAACGAAGTTATCCGAGTGTTAAGGAATTCATCATTTCAGTTTTACATGAAATCGACCACGCGAAAATGAGAAAAAAGATGGGTGCTAAGAAATACGAACACGAATATACAATGGCTGGTCAAGAAGCCGAAGATAAAGGTGGTGATTTTCACGATGATAACTTTTACGAAGAACAAGCTGAAAGATGGGCACAAAAAGAATATAAGAAAGTTTGGAGCAAGAAATATTAAATTTTAGACAAACAAGATAATAGTTATAAATATGAAAACAAGATCTGCCAAGAATAAAGGTAAAAGGTTACAAAATAATATTCGAGATATTCTTCTCGAAAACTTCACAGAATTAGAGCCCGATGATATAAAATCAACTACTATGGGAGAAAGTGGAGAGGATATTCAGTTATCTCCTGCTGCTCGTAAATTAATTCCATATGCTATTGAATGTAAGAATCAAGAAAAGTTAAACATATGGGAATCATTGAAACAGGCTGAGTCTAATAGTGAAAAAGGTAAACCTGTATTAATATTTAAAAGAAATCGTAGCAAAACCTACGCTGTTTTAGAAATTCAAGATTTTATTGATTTAATAAAATGATTGACTTATCTCAAGAATATGATGTTTACGTGACATCAGAGGTAAAAAAGTATGCACATGGTGGTATTTCTTTTTGGGTAGACAATTGGATTTCAAATGTCGCACCTTATTTAAAAACAAAACCCGTATTAATTGTAGAAGGACATCAAACACATGAATGGATGAACTTTGCAAAACAATATGTTTCTGTTTTACATAGACCAGGAACTTCTTGGGAATGGGAATGGACATATAGAGAGTTACCAATACCAAATTATTTTTCATTTCCTGACAGAAGAACCGTAGATATGGTCATAAAAAAATGTAGGAAACTTCATCTACTATGTTATCCAATTCCACTTTTACATTATGGTCACGACAATAAACTTAATGTTCAACAAATGAGAGATTTATATCCAAAAATAGATAGTATAGTCATTCATAGTCTCGAAGAAAAAACATTAAAGGTAACTCAAAAGACATTTGAGTTTAATGAACAACAACTTGAATATCAACAGGATTCTATAGACCTTCAAAATAAATTTATAGAAGATGCCGATAATACAATTTGGATAGGTGTAAATAATACTAAATTAGATTTTAATATTCCAAATTATTATGAATTTAAACATAACTTACCAGCATGTGAATCCAATGTGGTTGGATTTCCATCAAGGTCAGAGGCAAGAAAAAATTTAAATTATTTAGAAAATATTCCATCAATAGCGTTTACAAAACCAGATAATATTGAGTATTGGACTCGTAAGTTGGGAATTACATTTTCAAACTTGCAAGTGGTAGAATATATAAGAGATGAAGTTAATAATTTTTATTCTCGTAGTGATTGGGGAATAAGTCATAGCTGTTTTGAAAATGAACCTTTTGGATACTCAATATTTCAATCTATTGATTATGGAAAACTCCCCATTCTTTCTAATGATTGGTGTGGGGATATGAAGTATCCTTTTAGGGCATCAACTAAAAAACAATTTGAAATAGAAGTTAGCAACATTTCTAAACTTTCGGTTGATGAGAGGAATATTTATTTAGGACAATTAAAAGAATATTTATCAGAATACTCGAATCTCAACAAATGGAGAGGTGATCTTTTAAATATTTACAACAAAGATGGTAATGAAGTTTGGTTACCAACTTCAATAAAACCAAGTAATGATTGACGAAACAAAACTATTATTATTATTAGATAGATTATTAGGAACAAAACACAAGAAACATAAAAAGCATGGACAATATGCTTGGATGTGTCCTTTCTGTAACCATTATAAACCAAAATTAGAAATTAATATTTTGAAATCTGTTTGGCATTGTTGGGTATGTGATAAAAAAGGTAGAAGTTTATTTCCGTTATTAAAATCCTTAAAGGCCGGTCAAGCCGATTTTAATGAATTAGGTCAAATTGTCGGTGATTCTCCGAGAAGAAATAAAGTAGAGGACATAAAAGAAGTCTGTCGTTTACCACAAGAGTTTAAACCAATGTGGGAGAAATCATCTACGCCCATGTATAGAAACTCATTATCATACTTAAAGAAACGAGGTATTACACAAGAAGATATGTTGAAGTATAACATAGGATATTGTGAATCAGGTTTATATTCTAACAGAATAATAATTCCATCTTATGATGAAGATGGTCAATTAAATTTTTTTGTTGGTAGGGATATATATGAAAATTCTATGAAATATAGAAACTCACCCACTACAAAAGATGTCATTGGATTTGATTTATTTATAAATTGGGATGAGCCGATTGTGTTATGTGAAGGTCCTTTTGACGCAATTGCAATAAAAAGAAACTCAATTCCTCTATTTGGAAAACAAATATTAAAATCTTTGCAGAAAAAAATAGTAGAAAAAAAAGTTAAACAGATATATATATCTTTAGACACCGACGCGGTTAGTGATTCCTTAAAAATGGTTGAGGAATTTATGAGAAATGGTGTTGATGTCTATTTTGTTAGTTTAACTGAAAAGGATCCGTCAGATTTAGGATTTGAAAAAATGATTGATATTTTATATCAAACAGTAAAAATGAAATTTTCAGATTTGATGAGATATAAATTAAATGGAAAAAAAAGAGAAAGTATCAGTTTGGAAATTTAATGATGACGAGTGGAAGATACATATTACGAGTGAATCATTGAAAGATAATGTGCAAGAAAAATTTAATCTTGGAAAAACAAGCACTATTTATTATGAGAATGGTAGCTTTCAAGAAGAAACTTCTTGGGATATAATCGTTCCAAACAAGATAATTAACAAAGTTAAAAAATACATCAAGGATAATAGTTGATAGACAACGCTGTAAAAGTTCCTTTTCGAAAACTTAAGCACATACATCACATATCGGATATACAAATCCGAAACTTGAAGCGACACACAGAATACGAAGAAGTATTTAATCGTCTTTACGAAAAGGTCAGAGAAAACAAAGACAATGCTGTTGCTTATATTGGTGGTGATATAGCACACTCAAAAACGGAGATGTCTCCTGAATTGATAGACCAACTCTCAAGGTTATTTAAGAATCTATCCGATATAGTTCCAACGATAATTATTGCTGGAAATCATGATTGTAATTTAAACAATCGTTCTCGGATGGATTGTTTAACTCCTATTGTAGAAAATCTCAATCATCCTGATTTACACTATCTAAAAGATAGTGGTATCTATACTTGTGCTGATGTAAAGTTTGTAGTATGGGATTGTTGGGATAAGGAAGATAATTTTATTACGGCAGACCAAGTAGAGGGTGATACTAAGATTGTATTGTTTCATGGAACGGTAGATAAATGTGAAACTGATTTAGGATTTAATTTACCTTCCGATGTCAAGATTCATAAGTTTGATGGATATGATATGGGATTGCTAGGTGATATTCATAAAAGACAACATCTTAATAAAGAAGAAACAATATCTTATTGTGGTTCATTAGTACAGCAGAATCATGGTGAAGGATTAGATCACGGATACTTGTTATGGGATGTTCCTAAGAGAAAATCTACATATATTCAAGTTCCAAATGACTATGGTTATTACACAATAGACATAGATGATGGTATAGTACCAGATTGTCCTGATATGCCAATGAAGGCCAGGTTAAGAGTAAGGGTATCTAATACCGACTCTGTACAATTAAAGAAGGCGTTGGGTGTAATACAGACCAAATATGGTATAAAAGAGATAGCCGTCAATCGTACTGATAGATTAACAGAAAGAGTCCGTGATGGGAAACTCGTAGATGTTGGAGATGTTACAAATCCAGAATATCAATATGAGTTAATTGAAGATTATATAGGTAGAAATCACATAGTAGATGAAAAAACACTAATAAAAATTAAAGAGATTAATGATGATTTAAATGCAAATTTACCAGCAGAAGAAATATCTCGTAATGTATTTTGGAAGATAAAGAAATTTGAATGGTCAAATATGTTTAGTTATGGTGAAGATAATGTAGTAGATTTCACAAAACTAAATGGTATCATTGGAATGTTTGCTCCAAACGCAAGTGGTAAATCAGCATTATTAGATTCACTTTCATTTTGTTTATTTGATACATCAGCAAGAGCATTTAAAGCTGATAGGGTTATAAATAATAAAAAAGGTAATTTTAGTTGTAAAGTAAATTTTGAAATAAATGAAACAGAATATTTTATTGAAAGAAAAGGTAAAAGATTAAGTAATGGACACGTTAAAGTTAATGTAGAGTTTTGGATGTTAGATGATGCCGGAGATAGGGTTTCATTAAACGGAGACCAACGAAGAACTACTAATAATAATATTAAAAAAGTTATTGGTTCGTATGAAGATTTTGTCCTAACTGCACTTTCATTACAAAACAATTCTACGGTATTCATAGACAAGACTCAAAAAGAAAGAAAAGACTTATTGGCTCAGTTTATGGGAATGGGAATCTTTGATAGACTTTATACAGGAGCTAATGAAAATATTTCAGATATAACAGCACTATTGAGAGATTTTAACAAAACAGATTATGATGTTGATTTGGCTGAAATTGATAAAGGTGATGTTCAATACAAA